>QWCZ01002120.1_pt1 | contig 14400 bp, 4 predicted proteins | sample 1972651 | NCBI WGS metagenome assembly QWCZ01 (sample SAMN09866695, study PRJNA288562) | Human oral metagenome isolate pre1_saliva, whole genome shotgun sequencing... | isolation source: mouth | host: Homo sapiens | place: USA: California
GACGGTAGCACTTGCGGTAATTGTAAGTATTAGTTGTATTTTAGGTCTTTGGACGGTTGTTTATGCACAGGAGCAAAAATCTGAAGCTCCAACAAAAAATGAAGCTGTTCAAACGGAAGTTGAAGTAAATGTAAGGTATATCTTTGAAGATGAAAAGGTCTTTAAGGAAGAAAAGATAAAGGCTGAGAAAGGACAGCTTCTTGATAGTGGTGATCTTCCAATGCTGCCAGATGATATGAAATTCATTGATGAATTTTTGTTTTATGAGGTAAAGGGAGATGGAAAAGATGAGATTATCCGTAAGGTAGCAAAGATGGAGGTTAAGGATAAGGGAACGCAGACAGAGCTTTCTAAAGACGATATTTCAAAAATAGAAAAAGAGGCAAAAGAGCTTCAGGATAAACTTGATAAGTTAAATTGCGAACTTAAGGACAAAGACAAATTAAGTGATAAGCAAAAGAATAAAATTAAAGACCTTGAAGATGAAATTGATAGCCTGAAAGAAAAAATAAAGAAAGATAAGGGAAATAAGGACTTATCAGAAGATATGAAAAAGGAAATAGATAAACTGACGGAAAAGGTGAAAGAGCTTGAGAAAAAGGCAACTGAAACAAATAAAGCTCCTGTAACATCACAATCAGTTACACCGATTAGTCCTATTTCCGGAATTAAGACAAGTTCAGGTATTTCTCCTCAAACACCACAGACTTCTGTAAGTAGTACCGGTAAAGGCTCATCGGATTCGGTAAGCTCAGGTAATACTACAAAGGATACCGGTAAAGGTAAAACGGAAGTAAAGGAGAAAGAAAAGGAAGTTCGCTATCCTAATAAGTTGACGGCAAAAGCTCCTGCGAATAACAGTCAGGATTCATCAATGGGGTCTGCAAGTAAGAGTGTAAACACCAACAAGGGAGTAGATTCATCTCCGTCAAAGGCGAGAGCATCCGTTACGGAGAATAAAGATAATGCAAATAAGGAGTATCCGATTCATCATGGAGATAGCAGCGATAACAAAGAAACGGATCAGTATTCGGCAGATGCAAGGCAGTTTATTACCTTTCAAACGAAAAACGGTAAGACTTTTCATTTAATCATCAATCATGATGAAGATAGTGAGAATGTAATGCTTCTTACGGAAGTATCTGAAGATGATTTGCTTAACATGGTGGAGAAAAAAGAAGCACCAAAGCAGGAAGTAGTAAAAGAAGAACCTGTTAAGGAAGAAGTAAAGCCTGAGAAGAAGGACGAAAAGAGTAATTTAGGAACCTATATTATTTTGCTTCTTGTAGTAGGTGGTGCATTAGGAGCAGGCTACTATTTTAAGGTTTTATATTGAAAAACAGGAGGACAAATATATATGAAACTTGTAATTGCTGAAAAGCCAAGTGTTGCAATCTCTATTGCAAAAGTAATTGGAGCAACAAAAAAGAAGGACGGATACTATGAGGGAAACGGATACAAGGTGAGCTGGTGTGTCGGACACTTAATTCAGATGGCAAATCCAGAAAGTTATGATGAAAAGTACGCAAAGTGGAATATGGCGGATTTACCGATTATCCCAAGAGAATATAAGTATGAGATTGCAAAGTCCACAAAGAAACAATTTACGATTCTTAAAAAGCTCATGAATGATAAAGATGTTGATACTATTATCAATGCGTGCGACGCAGGAAGAGAAGGCGAATCTATCTTCAGACTGGTGTACCATCAGGCAAATTGTAAAAAGAAGATGAAACGCCTTTGGATTTCATCAATGGAAGATAGTGCCATAAAGGAGGGCTTTGATAACCTGAAAGACGGAAGTTCTTACGATAATCTTTTTGAGTCTGCACAAGCAAGAGCAATAGCAGATTGGATTGTTGGAATGAATTTAAGCAGACTGTATTCGTGTCTATACAAGCAAAATTACAGTGTGGGCAGAGTGCAGACACCTACCCTTGCCATGATTGTAAAAAGAGATGATGAGATAGCAAATTTCAAGAAAGAAAAATATTTTACAGTCGAACTTTCTATGAATGGTTTTACACTATCAACAGATAGAATTGATGATGAGGTTGCTGCTGAACAGCTAATCAATTTAGTTGGAGATAAGATAGGAATTACCGATGTTATTCAAAAGGAAAAGATAACAAAGCCTGATTTGCCTTTTGACCTTACAACACTTCAAAGAGAGTGCAATAAGTATTTTGGATATAGTGCCAAGCAAACACTTGATTATGCTCAAAGTCTGTATGAGAAAAAACTGATTACCTATCCAAGAACAGACAGCAGATGCTTAACGGAAGATATGATTGTAAGTACGGTTAATAACATTTTAGGGAAAAATGATTTTGATACAGAGCGTATCAAGACGGTATTTAACTCTGAAAAGGTTACGGATCATCATGCTATTATCCCGACAATCAGTTCCTTAAAAGAAGATGTTTCAGAACTTCCTTTAAGTGAAGCTAAAGTTTACTTCCTTATATCCGATAAATTCCACGCAAGTGTGGGCTATCCTTTAGTGGAAAGCACAACGAAGATTGTAGCTGAATTTGACGGCTTTGAATTTACAAGCTCCGGCAAGGTAATTAAGGATGAAGGCTTTACAAAATATCTTAAAGAATACAAGTCTAAGAAAAATGAAGATATGGCACTTCCTGATGTGAATATTGGTGATGTATTAAGCATTGAAAACAAGGAAATAAAAGAAAAGTACACTCAACCAGCTAAGCATTTTACGGAAGATCTTCTCCTAAAGGCGATGGAGCTTGCGGGAAATGATGCCTTAGAAAAAGGCGTAGAGGTGGAAAGAAAAGGACTTGGTACGCCCGCAACAAGAGCGGGGATTATTGAAAATCTGATTTTCAAGGGATTTGTAGAAAGAGATAAGAAGAATCTAATTGCAACGCATAAAGGAATCAGCCTTGTAACGATTGTAGCAGATACCTTTAAGTCGGCAGAAACGACAGCAAAGTGGGAAATGGAATTATCTGATATTGCTCAGGGAAAATCTTCAAAGAAAAATTTTTTAGAGGCAATTGAAACTGAGATAAAAGAAGTGGTTTTAACTTATATCAAGTAAGATGGCACTAATTTCAGCGTGGAAAAAATGCTCTAAAAATGCTAAAATGTAAAGTAATCAATTTAATGATTGAGAGGTGATTATATGTCTAAAATAAATGTTGAAGGTTCAGAAATCAGCATTATTGCCATAGACAATAGAGATTATATTTCTTTAACGGATATCGTTAGAAATATTGAGAACGGTTCTGCTTTGATTGAAAAGTGGCTCAGAAACAAGAATACAATAGAGTTTTTAGGTATTTGGGAAGAAATGTATAACACGAATTTTAATTCCCCCGAATTCGAGGGAATTAAAAATGAAGCAGGATTTAACCGATTTATTTTATCTGTTAAGCAGTGGGTAGAAAAAACGAATTCCATCGGTATAGTTGCGAGAGCAGGAAGATATGGCGGAACTTATGCTCACAAAGATATAGCATTTGAGTTTGCTTCTTGGGTATCTCCATACTTTAAATTATATTTAATCAAGGAATTTGAACGCCTAAAGGAAGAAGAACAAAAGAAGTTAGGATGGGATATTAAGAGAAATTTGGCAAAAATCAATTATAGAATTCACACAGATGCCATTAAAAACAAACTTGTACCGGATAAACTTTCAAAAGAAAAAATCAATTTTATTTATGCAAGTGAAGCGGATATTCTTAATGTTTCTCTATTTGGAATAACAGCTAAGGAGTGGCGTGATGAAAATCCGGATTTAAAAGGCAATATTAGAGATTATGCGGATATATCACAGCTTGTCTGCCTTTCTAATCTTGAGAATCTTAATGCGGTATTTATAAATGAAGGCATGAGCCAATCTGAAAGACTGGAAAAACTAAATTCAATAGCAATTGAACAGATGAAAATATTATCCGAGAGTGAATCAATTAAAAAGTTGAAATAAAAGGATAATATCAATATGTAGTACAAAGGTGATTAGAGTAAAATCTAACCGCCTTTTTTCATGCAAAAAAGAAGGAGGTCAACATGCGAATAAATGATTTTCATAACATCTTGGAGCTAATAAAACAAGATATTCTGCAGAGTGAAGCAGAGTATCTGAAGCTCTTAAAGGTTGTCGGAAACAATCAGAGGTACGACTTTAGAAGTCAGTTAAGTATTTACGATAAAAATCCTGAAGCGACAGCTTGTGCCAAGTTTGACTATTGGAGGGAGCGCTTTAATCGAACTGTTATGAGAGGACAGAAAGGTATCCCCATTTTAGAGGACTATGGCACATACAAAAAGGTGGACTATATCTTTGATATAAGTCAAACCGTTTCCAAAAACAGAGATGTCAATGAAGTAAATATTTGGCGATTTGATAAAGAAGCTCACAAAGATGTATTAAAGGAAATGATAAAAAGTGAGGGCTATGAAGAAAGCGAAAGCACCTTAGAAAATATCTTTTCTTTAAGCAGGCTTTACGGAGATGAAAAGATAGATAGCCTGATGAATGAACTTAGAATATCTGATGAGGGCAGAATAGCCTTTACCAAGTTTACAAGGGACTCAGTGAGCTATGCAGTAGCTTCAAGATTTAAGTTAGACTATCCTGTGGATAAGGAGCTGTTAAAAGAAAACTTTGCAATGCTTGACAGCATTTCCCTTATGAGCTTGGGAGAAACCGTATCAGACATTAGCGGAAATATAATTGATGCTACCATTCAAAAAAGTAAAGAGATAGAGCTTCAAAAAGAAGTTTTAAGAGGTAAAGAAGCAGGATATAATAAAATTAGAGAAGAATTAGAGGAGGTAGAAGAAAATGTACTTCGACGAGATGATCAGGAAAGAATTAGTGAAAACGAGCGAATTTTCCGAAATGGAGAGTACGGACGAGATAATAGAGAAAATCAAAGAGAATACACTGAATCAGTTAGAGGAGGAGATGGACTTTATGAGAGAATATCCGAATCCGACTTACGCAGTGATGAGGCTGGACTACCTTTCAAACAGCGAGGAGCAGAGCCACTTCGAGATGTTAGTGGATCTGTACAAGGAGAAGAAGCTGATAGGACACCTGATGGATATTCAGAAACAGGCAATAGAGTTTATGAGAGCAGAGAAGCCGAAACTGATGGCAGCTTGGGAGATAGAGGACGAGAGTCATCCTCAGTACAAAACGATGATTTCAGCCCTCAAAGAAATGACAATCAAGGAAGTAGTGGAAATCTAAAAGAAAATACGGATAAAGAGATAAGAGAAGCTGATAAGGCTTCTTTTTCTTTACCCGAAAACAGCTTAGGACAGATTAAACTTACAATACCTCTTACTCAAAATGATATTGACAGTATTCTTGTAAACGGAGGAAATCACGATGGCGGTAGGCTTCCTGTTATTGCTGAGTTTTCAAAAGGCAAGAGCATAGAAGAATTGGGAGAATACCTCAAAGATACCTTTAAAGGCGGAAACGGATTTTACATGGATGAAAGAGAAGTATCTTCCTGGTATTCGGATAAAGGTATTCATTTAGCTTATGGAATATCGGCAAGAGAGGATAATACACAAATTTTAAGTTGGAGTGGTGCAGCAAGTAGGATAAATGAACTTCTTGACAGAGGCGAGTTTGCTACAAATGTAGAGCTTTCTGAAGCCTTAGATTATGAAAGGGATAGAATTTCAGAGTCATTAGGGTATCTATACTATGATTTAAGCGAAGAAGGAAAAGCACAGGGATATTTTGATTTTATAGAAAGAGGTGGTGGCTTTCCGAAAGAAACAAGACAGCTATCGGAAGCTCTTAAAAATCCTGACTATCTAAAAAATGTTATTTCTGAATATAGTCGTTTCTTGAGAGCATATAAAGAAGATAGGGACATACTAAGATTTCATTATCATAAGGTAGATAGCCTTTATCAGAGATTACAGGAGCTTGCACTTCCAAGAAGGGAATATACTTCTAACCTAACCGAACTTCCAAAGATACATGGCTTTATTACAGAAGATGAAGTCCTTGCTACTATTTCAAGAGGAAGCGGAGTAGATAGAGGAAAAGAGCGAATAACAAAGTATTTCAGAGAAAATCATACCTTGCAGGAAAAAGCTAGCTTTCTAAAAGACGAGTATGGAACCGGCGGGAGAAGTCATGCAGTATCGGGGGCAATGGGAAGTGATGAATGGCATGATGCAAATGGACTTAAATTACAGAAAAATAATTGTAATGATGTTTTTCTTACTTGGTCAAATGTAGCAAAGCATATAGATGAGCTGCTTTCAAAAAATCTTTATCTTGAAGAAAAGGACATTGAAAGAAAGGATGAGATAGAAGAACAAAAAGAGCCAAGTTATTATTCTAAAGATGATCCAAATAATCTAATGACTGATGAAATGCTTGAGAAAGTTCCTGAGCTTTATGCACAGGAAGATGTAGCCTTAGCAGACAAACAGGTTCATGCAGCATATATCATTCCATTTAGAAGCAACTGGACCTGGTATATGACTGAGTACGATAGAGAAAGCAAAGACGCTTTTGGACTTGTTTTAGGAATTGAACCTGAATGGGGATACTTTAATCTTGAGGAGCTAAAGGAATTAAATGCCCAAAGACTTGTTTTAGAGGATTTCCCAAAGACATTTAGAGAACTTAAAGATAGTGAACTTAAAAAGCAGATGGATGAGCAGGAGCTTCACCATGTCTTTAACGGAGAACTCAGTTTTGAGGATAACATTGCAGACCTTGAAGCACCTAAAGAAGTAGAAGAAAGCATACAGACAGAACCTTTTCAGGCTACCTTATTTGATTACCTGAAGGAAAGAGAAGAAGTAGAGCTTAACGAAAAAGAGGATAGTTCTTCAGATGAGTTTGCAGTTAAAGAAGGCGATACCGTCTATTTTAATCATGAGGAGTACAAAGTAAGGGAGATTTCTAAAAATCAAATCACTGGAAGAAATGATTTGTGGATCGATCCTACAAGACAAGGTAATCATCAAATTCCGATTGTAGCCTTTACTGATAATGAGGATTTATTAAGACAAGTAAGTCTTGAAAGACCTGAATTTATCATCGGTGATGAAGTGAAATATAAGGGGAAAGACTATACCATCACAAGATTTGATGATATGGGAAACAACCTAAAGACAGTAACGGTGAAGGATAATACCGAATATCTTGGCGGTATGATTACAGGCTCCGATGTAATTCCTTATCGTAAGGAAAGTGAGCTTGATAGAATCTTTGAAAATCTGACTAATGAGAAGCCCGAAAAGACTTTTAAGGAAGTAGAAATAAAGAAAAATGAGGCTCACAATTTCAAGATTACAGAAGAAACGATCCCTGCAAAGTTATCTCCAAGTGAGAGATTAAACAATAATCTTGAAGCAATCTCTATGCTTAATAGGATTGAAAGCGGACAAAGAGAGCTTGACATTACAGTTCAGGAAGTTTTAGCAAAATATGTAGGCTGGGGTGGACTTGCTGATGCCTTTGATGAAAGTAAGGATGGACAGTGGAAAGAGGCAAGAGCCTTCTTAAAGGAAAATCTATCGCCATCAGAATATGAAGCTGCAAGAGAATCTACCCTAACGAGTTTTTACACACCGAAAACTGTCATTGACGGAATATATAAGACGCTTTCAGGTATGGGATTTAAACAGGGAAATATCCTTGAACCGTCAATGGGTATAGGGAACTTTATCGGTAATGTACCTGATGCAATGAGTAAGTCAAAATTTTATGGTGTAGAGCTTGACTCGATAAGCGGTCGTATTGGAAAGCTGCTATACCCTGAAAGTGATATACAGGTAAAGGGACTTGAAGAAACGGGATTTTCCAATAACTTCTTTGATGTAGCAATCGGAAATGTTCCCTTTGGAGAGTACAAGGTAAATGACAGAGAATACAATCGTAATAACTTTCTTATCCACGATTATTTCTTTGCCAAGTCCATTGATAAGGTTCGTAACGGCGGGGTTATCGCCTTTATTACATCTTCCGGAACAATGGATAAAAAAGACGAAAGTGTAAGACGCTATCTTGCAGCAAGAGCCGAATTTTTAGGGGCAATCAGACTTCCAAACGATACCTTTAAGGGTGTTGCCGGTACAGAAGTAACTTCGGATATTATCTTCCTAAAGAAAAGAGATAGCGTGTTAGAGCGAGACGAAGATTGGATACACCTTGCAGAAGATGAAAATGGACTTTCATATAACAAATACTTTGTCGATCATCCTGAGCAGGTGCTTGGTTCTATGCGTGAGGTAAGTGGTCGATTTGGAAAAACTCTAACCTGTGAACCGATAGCTTTTTTAGGGCAAGAGAACAACATGGCTTCGTTAAAGGACAGACTTGAGATTGCCGGAGAAAGAATTTCAAAAGATGCAAAGTATGAAGAAATAGAGCTTTTGGATGATGAAATAACATCCATTCCTGCAACCGATGATGTAAAAAACTTCTCATATACCTTAATTGATGATGAAGTCTATTACAGAGAAAACTCACTCTTTATCAAAAAGGAAGTATCAGACAAGAATAAAGAAAAAATCAAGGATTACCTTGAGCTGAATGCTGCCTTAAAAGATGTGATTTACAAGCAGAAAGAAGATTTTAGCGAGGAAGAAATCAAGGCTTCACAGGAAAAACTAAATGAAGTATATGACAATTTTTCAAAGAAACATGGCTTTGTAAATAACCTAAGCAATACCAGAGCCTTGAAAGAGGATAGCAACTTCCCGCTTGTTTCATCCATTGAAATCCTTGATGAAGAAGAAAACTTTAAGGAAAAGGGAGATATTTTCTCCAAAAGAACCATTACAAAAGCCAAAGTCATAGACCATGTGGATACTTCTTTAGAAGCCCTTGTTTTATCGGTATCTGAAAAAGGCTATGTGGACTTTGACTATATGGGAAGTCTTACAGGAAAAGACAGACCGACCTTAATTGAGGAGCTTCGAGGGGAAATCTATCTAAATATCAGAGAAGAACAAAACTTTTACAGACCGCTTTCTTTTAACCCTGAAGATGGCGATTTGCCCTTTGCCTGTGCCAATGGAAGCAATTCCTATAAGTATGGCTATGTAACAAAAGATGAATACCTAAGTGGAAATATCAGAGATAAGATTTCTATTGTAGACAGCTACCTTGCAAAGCTAAGACAGACAGAAAGAGAACTCCCTCATCTTGGCTATGCGGAAGATGGCGAAGAAAAAGAGCTGATAAGCTATGAGATGAACCGTTTGGAATACCAAAAGGCAGAGCTTACAAAAGTTCTTCCAAAGGAGCTGGAAGCAAGTGAAATCAATGTGCGTCTTGGTGCAACTTGGATACCGATTAAAGATATTGAGAAATTCATCTTTGAAACGCTGAAAACTCCGGGATATGCAAGATGGGATATTAAGGTAAAATTTTCCAACCTTACAAGCGAATGGAATGTAGAAGGAAAAAGCAGGGACAGAGGAAATGACCTTGCTGAAATGACCTTTGGAACAATGAATACGGAGATTGACTTAAGACCTCATCAAAGAAATGCCATAGCAAGAAGCCTTTATGGAGGAAATACCTTGCTTGCCCATGTAGTAGGCAGTGGAAAGACCTTTGAAATGGTGGCTTCTGCAATGGAGAGTAAAAGGCTTGGAATGTGCAGTAAGTCCTTGTTTGTTGTACCAAATCATTTAACAGGGCAAATCGGTCGTGAGTTTATGCAGCTATATCCGTCGGCTAACATTATGGTGGCTGATAAGAAAGATTTTGAGCCGAAAAACAGAAAGAGATTTATCGGAAAGATTGCAACAGGGGAATACGATGCGGTTGTTATCGGGCATACGCAGTTTGAAAAAATCCCTATGAGTAAGGAATATCAGGAGAAGCATATCCAAGATCAGATTGATGAAATCGTAAATTATGTAGAAGAATACAAGCATGACAGAAATCAAAACTTTACTGTGAAACAGCTCGAAAAGACAAAGAAAAAACTGGAAACAAGGCTTGAGAAACTATACGATGATTTTAAGAAAGATGATGTCATTACCTTTGAGGAATTAGGAGTGGATAAGCTCTTTGTTGACGAGGCGCATAATTACAAGAACCTTTATCTATATACCAAAATGAGAAATGTTGCAGGTATCGGGCAGTCAGAAGCCTTTAAGTCCTCTGATATGTTCATGAAATGCCGTTACATGGATGAAATGACAGGTGGGAAAGGCGTGGTCTTTGCCACAGGAACGCCTGTAAGTAACTCTATGACAGAGCTTTATACCATGCAAAGGTATCTTCAGTATGAGAGCCTTAAAAAGAATGGACTGGAGCATTTTGATTCTTGGGCTTCCACTTTTGGAGAAACACAAAGCTCCTTTGAACTATCTCCTGAAGGAACAGGATACAGGGTAAAGACGAGATTTTCAAAGTTCTATAACTTGCCTGAGCTTATGAGTATGTTTAAGGAAGTTGCAGATATTCAAACTGCGGATATGCTTAACCTTCCTACACCTGAAGCTAACTATGAGGTTATTAAAACAGAGCCTTCTGAAGAACAAAAGGAAATATTAAAGAGCCTTTCTGAAAGAGCGGATGATGTCAGAAATAGGGTTGTAGAGCCAGATGTTGATAATATGCTTAAAATTACCAATGACGGTAAGAAACTTGCCTTAGATCAGCGTTTAATCAATCCCCTACTTCCTGATAACCCTGATAGCAAGGTCAATGTATGCGTAAAGAATGTCTTTTCCATTTGGGATAAGACAAAAGAAAACAAATCTACACAGCTACTTTTTTCCGATATGTCCACTCCAAAAGGAGATGGAGAATTTAACATCTATGATGATATTAGAGAAAAGCTCGTAGCTATGGGAATACCAAAAGAAGAAATCGCCTTTATCCATGAAGCAAATTCAGACAAACAGAAAGATGAACTCTTTGCGAAAGTAAGAAAAGGCGAAGTTCGTATCTTAATGGGTTCAACACAAAAGATGGGAGCCGGAACGAATGTTCAAAACAAGCTTATTGCTTTGCATGACCTCGATGTGCCTTGGCGTCCTGCTGACCTTGAACAGCGAGCGGGTAGAATTGTAAGACAGGGGAACGAAAATGAGAAAGTAAATATTTATCGTTATGTTACAGAAAACACATTTGATGCCTATTTGTGGCAGACGATAGAAAACAAACAGAAATTCATTTCTCAGATTATGACAAGTAAGACTCCTGTTCGTGTGGCGGAAGATGTGGACGAAAGCTCTCTCAACTATGCAGAGATTAAAGCTCTTGCCACAGGCGATCCTAAGATTAAAGAAAAGATGGATTTGGACAACGAGGTTACAAAACTTAAAATGCTTGAAGCAAACTATAAGTCCAACCGTTACAGATTAGAGGATAAGGTAGCGAAAAATTATCCTGAAGAAATCGCAAGAACAGAAAAACTAATTGAAGCTGTCAAAAAAGATATATCTGATGTAGAACCTAAAGCGGAAGGCGAGGAAAAGTTTACTTCCATTACCATTGCAGGAGAAAAGATTACCGATAAGAAATTATCCGGAGAAAGACTTCTTGAAGCTATTTCAAAGGTTAAAATCAATGAAAGCAAGGTTATAGGAAAGTATAGAAATATGGATTTAGAGGTAAGCTATAACTTCTTTACCAATGAGCATAACTTTAGCCTAAACGGTGCTGCAAAGCATTCAGGAGAGCTTGGAACAAGTGCGGACGGTAACCTTACAAGACTGGATAACGCTCTTGAGAAAATGCCTGAGAAATTAAACAGGCTTGAAGAAAAACTCATCAGTACAAAGGAACAACTTGAAAATGCCAAAGAAGAACTCAAAAAGCCGTTTGAAAAGGCAGATGAACTGAAAACTAAGGTGCTTCGATTGGCAGAGTTAAATAAGCTCCTTGATATGGGAGACGTGGAAGAAAAGAGAAATGACAATCCTCTTGTGGAAGATGTAAAGAGGGCGATTATTGACTTCTGCAACAGAGAGTATGAAGAAAACCACAGCTATGATGAGTTTGACACATTGTACCCTGATTTAAAGCATATCGGGATCGCCTATACCAATACACCGGATGAAAGGCATGGGATTCAATATGAGCTTGATTTAGAGGAGAAAACTTGGACGCAGTACATTGATGATACTCCTATCAAAACAGAGAGCTTTGACTATGAGAATAAAGGAGAGAATGAGGCTCTAAGGAATATGAAAAATGAAATAGAAATGTCCTCCTTTAACGATTTGGTTTATGTTGATTCAGAAGATTTAAGAGCAGCAACGGGTCTTGATATTGACGATGAAGGCAACTTCTATGATCCACTTTCTAAAGACCTTGATAATGACGGTATACCTGATAGATATGATAATGACTTTAAGGACAGTGATTATTTTGAGTCAACTTATGATGTGGAGGACAATTTTCATAACAAAGAAGAAACCACACAAAGATCAGATGATAAGCCATCTATTTTAGGACAGATAAGAGCATATCAAAATGAAAGTAAAACAGACGAAAAGCAAAAAACAAAAGAACAGGAATTTTTAAGATAAGGGGAGGACAACCTCCCTTTTGCCATGAAAGGAGATAAAAACATGGATTACAAAACAATGAGAAATCAGATTGAAGATATGGTAAGTGATAACCACAAGGACTTTGTAAAGGCGATTATAAGCATGGAAAAAGGTATCAATGATGAAAGTGCTTTAGATAAGCTCTATGACGCTTATATGGACAATGACAGCCTTAATTTGCTACATGAGGAATTTGACTATATGATTGAGGATTTAAGAGAACAGGGACAGATAAAAGACTTACCTTATGTTCAGGAAGAAAAGGATAATCTTATCAATATTGTCGGAAATATCGTTGGAGAGGTTGATGTAGTTGAAAGGGAAAATAAGAATGGAGAAGCCTTCAAGGTAGCGAATTTTTCCGTAGTATCCAAAGATGATGAAGGGAATAAGGTATATCATAATTGTTCCGCTTATGGAGAAAAGAGTGATATTCCAAAGGACTTTAAGCAGGGAGATTTTGTTAAGCTCTTTGGACAAATCAGAACATCCATTGATGATAACGGCAAGGAACATAGCAATATTAGGATACTTTCTTCAAAGCTGTTAAAGGCAAAGGAACAAATGAAAGGACAAGAAGAAAAGAAAGAATCTGTACTTGGAGCTATCAAGAAATATCAGGCAGAAGATAAGGAAAAGCCGAAAGAAAAGAAAGAGGCAAGCAAAGAAGCTGAGAGATAAAATTGCGGTCGGTGTGGTCTTAGGACTGCACCGGCTCTTTTTTATTTGTCTCTTGAAAAAGAGGAGAGAAAATATTATCTCTCCATCTCCTTGCCCATGTAAATTCCATAGTTCTTTCGTATTTGATAAAGCTCGTCCATAGTAGATTTTGTAGAAGAATACTCTTGCATTAGGGTATTCTTTTTTTCTTGCAATTTATCAAGTTTATCTAAAATATCCTTAGAATCAGGCAGCTTTGAATAGGACTTTTTAAGTTTTGTAAGATCTGTTTCGTAGCGTGTGATTTCAGCCTTATGCTCCTCAAAAAATGCCTTATCAGAAGGATTTGCCTTATATTCTTTGTAGTAGGCTCGATATTTTTTAACAGTATGAACTTGTTCCATCGTATCAGAAAGTAGCTGCATATCCTTGTCAATTTCTTTGATTTTATCTTGTAAGTTCTGTCTTTCTTCAGCACTTTTCCTAATGTATTCATCAAGCTGCTTAACGGAGTTAATGCCATGTTCCCTGATGAAAACAACTGACTCAGCCATTGTATTTAAGTTATGCTTTGTTGCCCAGTATTCATAGCCTTTGCTCTCTTTTACTTTAGCATTGGTATTCATATTGATAACATTTCCGATTCGTTTTTTGACAGCAGGATCCTTAATAGCATTCCTTTCTATAATACGTTCTTTTAATCTTTCTTCAGTATAGTCCTCACCAATCGTCTTAGCCCTTGTAAATCTCTGCTTATCTTTTGGCTTAAAGGCAATGTGTTTACCATGTTTTATTTCATAACCAAGTTCAGCCATCTCCTTTAGGAATTCTTCCCAATCTTTAGACTGTTGTATCATTCTGTCAATGTCAAATTGAAGCCTGCTTTTCCAAGAAGTACCTTTCTTAAATTGCTCATTTTCATACCATGACTTACCATTTGTTTTGTACTTTCTCTTATAGCTCTCATAGAACTCGTCAATCACAGATAGGCTATTTTCTTTGCACAGCTTATCGCTTTGATACCTGATTTGGTGGTAACTTCTCTTGTTGGACTGATAGCATTTGCCCGTTACCATATTTACATTATTAAAAATGATATGGTTATGGATATGTCCTTTATCTATGTGGGTAGATAAGACAAATTCGTACTCATCCTTTAATATCTTTTTACATAGTTCAAGACCGATTTGATGTGCCATTTCAGGA
>QWCZ01004364.1_pt1 | contig 14372 bp, 14 predicted proteins | sample 1972651 | NCBI WGS metagenome assembly QWCZ01 (sample SAMN09866695, study PRJNA288562) | Human oral metagenome isolate pre1_saliva, whole genome shotgun sequencing... | isolation source: mouth | host: Homo sapiens | place: USA: California
TACTGGGGAATTCTTGTACCCAACCGACAAATCAGTTACCGATATAGCTGGCATGGCCTACCTTTCAAAGAAAACGGCCCTGGAGGTAAGGCCTAGGATACCTTACCTCCAGGGCCGACTGTTGCGACAAAGCTACTAACTACTTGCCGCCAGCAGAGAAGCTGCAGCCGTTAGTTCACTGGGCAGTGAAGCATGCAACGCCGCCGGTCGGGCACCCAGGGGTGCACAGGAAATTCGAGGTGACTTGAGGACGAACAGTTTCCTCAACCTCTTCAACACGGGCGTCAAGGTCAAAGGTGGCCATGACTTCTCCAATCTCTCAGAATCTGAACATATTCGGGTAACAGAAAGCTGCCCGCGCCACTATGATACAACAAGACTAAGCCGAATGTGAGAACAGCAGGGGGCAACTTTCAGAATGTTCAGATCTGACTATGATTTAGCCTAATCACGCTCTTTCGAGATTGAGGTAATCCTACCTATTTGGACAACCAGGTAACTGTAACATAGAAAATATAGCTAATGCAAACCGGCTCTTCAGAGTTGGGTGTGGGTGGAGGCGTCTAGGCCTCCTGCGATGAGGAGCATTCGGAGTTGGTAGTTGGTGGGGTTGCGGTAGCCTCTGGCCTTCCACTTGCGTAGGGTCCTGCCCAGTCGGGCGATTTCGGGGATGTGACAGGCTGGTAGGCGCTCAATGAGACGAGTGGCCAGGCGTCGGCCTTGGGCGGGTGTGGCTTGATGGAAGACCTCGCGCACTTGCTGGGCCAAGTGGTAGGCGACTTCGACACTGATGTGCGCCTCATCTGCCACGAAGGCCTCACGGAGGCGTTCTTGTTGACGTGGGATGAGCCTGCGGCGTGAGGCGCGCAAAAGAAGCCGGATTTGGTAGAAGGGATCACCCTTGCGCCCACAGCCCGCTTGAGTCGACCTGGTCCCAGGAAGATCTGGCACCGTGTACAAGAACTAGCTGGCCGAGCGCGGCGAAGACTTCCGTGCGGGGGTGCGAATCGCGACACCGGACCCCTTCCAGGGACAGCAAAAACGCCATCGCTTGGCCTGCTCCACGAACGCAACCAGCGTGCTGGTCTGGCCCTTCTCTTACCCCAAATGCTCAGAAAGCTCAGCGGCCAGGCCACGCTCCAACGCCTCCTTGAGCAACGCGGGCAACAATCCCTGGTTGCCCGTCATCTCGACCTCACCGGCATCAAGACGCTCAAACAACGCATCCAACGCCCCCGAGCGACGCAGGTCCTCCACAGCCTCACGCCCACTAGTGCGAGCCACAACAACATCATCATCATTCATCATGCATCAATCCTTTCAAACAAAAAGACAGATACACAGACAATTGAACACGCCCCAGCGCGAGGTACTCAGTGACTCTGCCATATCTTCGACAACTCCCGACTCTCCGGAAGCGGTGATCATACGCGACAGGCACCCAAAGCTCAGAACCTCAACTGCGACACATATCGGCAACCTGTCATAGGCCGCGGGCAGGTACGTTGCGCCTTCCTAGATGTCGTCGCGGTAGTGCGCAATGAAGGCATCCGTACTGCGATTAAGGTCGGATAAAATCCGCTCATCGACATGTGCGATTTTGTCGGATGGCGGACGGGTGAAGCCAACGCCCCGAGCAAAAGTTCCAACGGATCCAACATGGGTCCCGTAGTAGTAAGCGAACCGCGTTCGTAGGACGATTTCACACGCGGCCAATAGATCTTGACAGGCAGTGGCGAGTGCCCGCTCCGCCACATAGAGTTGATAAATTGTATTAAAGCTGGTTCCCGGAATGAAGTTGTTGTCACCATACTCCGGGTCCTTCTGCCAGTAACGGAAATACCCCGAGAACCTGTAGTAGCTGACACGAGACAGAACCTGAACAGCGGTGCACTCATCCTCGATACGCATACCACGGTGCGCGAGCAGCTCTAGCTGTTCATCGAAGCTCAGCCAATCTTTCTGCATCAACAGCATCCTCGCTGATAAAAATGGCCCCGGTCATTTGTGCATTGCTGACGCAAGAGGCCTGACCGGGGATCGGTTACTGGAATGCTACAGCACTCCCCCACTATGAGCAAGTAGGTACAGCATGATCTCAGGTTAGCCGTCGCACAGCACCAATCAACAGCAGAACACAGGTAGCTGATACCCACGGATGCAGGAATCTCCGAGCGCGGCACCGCCACACAATCGGGAAGCCCCGGGCCGCTCGGCCCGGGGCTTCCGCGTTACACCCTCACGCTCACGCGGTCTCGGGAAACGTGGAGGTGTCGATGACATAGCGGTAGCGCACGCGCGAATCCACGACGTTGCCGTAGGCTTCCGTGATGTCCTCACCGGTGATCATCTCAACCTGCGGGATGACGCCGTGCTCGGCACAGAAGTCCAGCATCTCCTGAGTTTCGGCGATGCCGCCGATCTGTGAGCCAGCGAAAGACTTGCCGCCGTTCACGAAGGCGCGCAGCGGCAGCGAGACGGGCTCGGTGGGCAAACCCACATCAACGAAGACGCCGTAGGGACGCAGGGCCGCCATGTATCCGGCGTAGTCGAGGCCGTCGGCAGACACGGTACACAGGATCAGGCCGAAGGAACCGCGCAGGGATTCAAGCACACCCTCCTCGCTGGTCGCGTAGAAGTGGTCAGCACCGAAGCGGCGTGCGTCGGCTTCCTTGGAACGTCCATGAGAGATGACGGACACGTCTGCGCCCATGGCCTTGGCGATCTGCACGCCCACGTGCCCGAGACCCCCCATACCCAGGATGGCCACGCGCGAACCGGGACCCACGTTGTAATGCTTCAGCGGCGAGTAGGTGGTGATACCAGCGCACAGGAGAGGGGCGCAGGCCGCAAAATCCAGCTCGGACGGGATATGCAACGCAAAGTCCTCGCGTACCGTGAAGCCCCGCGAGTATCCTCCTGTCGTCGGGTTGCCCTCGGCGTCGGCGCGGTAGGTCCACAGGGTTCCAGGCGTCGAGGTGCACCACTGCTCGTAACCGGACTCGCACATCTCGCAAGTGCCGCACGAGCCGACCAAACAGCCTACGCCCACGCGGTCCCCCACCTTGAAGGTCGTCACGCCGGGGCCGACCTTGGCGACGGTTCCGACGAACTCATGGCCGGGCACAAGCGGGTAAGCGACGGGACCCCACTCGCCGCGGGCGGAATGGATGTCAGAGTGGCAAATGCCCGCGTAGGCGACATCGAAGTAGATCTCACCCTCGCCGGGCTCACGGATGTCGATCTGCATGGGGTGGAACTGGGTGGTGGCATCGTCGCAACCGTAGGCGATTACGCTGGGCATGAGAACTCCTTTGTCCAATCAATTCGGGATGACACAAGCATACTGCAACAAAAAGCCCCGACGCCGAAGCGCCGGGGCATTGGGGTGGTACCCAGACGAGCTTGAAAACTCGAGAGACACCTTCGCGGCGGTGGCGTGCATCACCAATGGGCGCGCGAGGAGATCGCGTCAGCGAAATTGCCCAGGGCACCCGGCGTCGAGCCGAGGTAGAGGTCTGCGTCCACGAGGGAGACCTCCATAACCAGGAAGGATCCCTTGCCGTCGGGAACCAGGTCGACGCGGTTGAAGAGGAACAGCTCGTCGTGACCCAGGCGGGCTCGCACGTAGTCGTGCAGGACGCGGCGGATCTGCTCACCCCATGTCCACGCGACGGAGTCGGCGGCCTCGGCGGTCACCACGGCCTCGTGCATCTCGGGGTTGGTGACGGAGGCGGGGTGCAGGGCCGAGCGCTTCTCAACGGCGTGGGAGACCAGGCCATTGAAAAACACGAGCGAAATCTCGCCATGCAGGTCGATTTCCTCAACGTAGCGCTGGAGCATGACGGAGCGCCCCTCGCCCAGCAAGCCCTGCACCTGGCGCATGGCGGCCTGACGCTGGCAGATGTCCACAGTCGTGTAGCGGCCGATATCACGCACGCCGGAAGACACGGCAGGCTTGACGACGAACTCGCCGAAGGCCGGGAAGCGCGTGTGGATCTGGTGCTTGGTGAGCTTCTGGGAGGGTTCAAGCCAGTTCGTCGGAATCGTCGGCAGCCCCATCGCCGCGAGTTCCTTCAGGTAGTGCTTGTCTGTGTTCCAGTTGAGCACGTCCTTCGAGTTCTGCACGCGTTGCAGCTGGCGCGTCCACTCCAGGAAGGCGGGACGATCCTGCGCGTAGTCTGAGACAGAGCGGACGACGACCATGCCAGCATCGGCCCAGTCAACGTCGGGATCATTCCAGACCTTGATCTGCGGGTCGCATCCGCGCGACGCCAGTTCGTCAAGCAGTCCTTCTTCGCCGGGGAAGAGATTGGGCAGTGCCTGACACGTCACCAGCGTGACTTTAGGCTTGGTCGTCATGTGGGTCCTTTAGGGTCGGGATTGTGAGAATGGACGAGGTCGGGGCGCGGCCGCGGGACACGCGCAGATGCGGGTCACCGCGGCCGTTCCCTCAGCGCAGCCCCAGGGGGCGCTGCGACGCTTCGGTGAGCAGTTCGCTGAGCAGGTCCGGGTAGGACACACCGGCGGCCGCCCACATCTGCGGGTACATCGAAATGGGCGTGAACCCGGGCAGCGTGTTCACTTCGTTGATGATAACGGTGTCGGTGGCTTCATTAAGGAAGAAGTCGACGCGGGCCAGGCCTTCACATTCGAGGGCGTCGAAGGCACGCCACGCGGTCTCACGAATGCGCTGAGCGTAGGCGGGAGGCACGTCGGCCGGACAGGAGAGACCGACGACGTCGTCCACGTACTTGTGTTCGTAGTCGTAGAACTCGCCTTCGGGCACAACGATCTCGCCCAGCGGCGAGGTGCCGCTTTGCCAGTCGGGGCGCGAGCCGAGCACGCCGCACTCGACCTCGCGGCCGGTCACGGAGGCCTCGACGATGATGCGCGGGTCGTGGTTTGCGGCTTCCTTGATGGCGACGGGCAGATCTTCGCGGCAGGTGACGCGCGAGATGCCGACGGAGGAGCCGGCGCGGCAGGGCTTGACGAAGACGGGGAAGCCGAGGCGCTCGATGCGGTGCAAACCCAGCGGCCAACGTCGATACCGGCGGCGGCGAGCACCGTCTTGGTCAGGTGCTTGTCCATGGAAATCGCCGAGGAGGTCACGCCGCATCCGACGTAGCGCACGTCGGCCATCTCGAAGAGGCCTTGGATCGTGCCGTCCTCACCGTAGGGGCCGTGCAGGAGCGGGAAGACGATATCGACGTGACCGAGGTCTTCGACGCCCACGACGCGAGAGTCCTTATCCGAGGGGTCGCCGTCGTAGGTGAGTTCGACGAGGTTGCCCTCGCCCGGCGTGAGGGCCACGCGGGTAGAACCCGCTGTCACAGTCTGTCCCTTGCCGTCCTTGAATGCCCACGCCGACGGGTCGTCGGCGACGCGCACCCACTGGCCGTCCCGCGTGATGCCCAGCGGGATCACGTCCCACTTGGTGCGGTCGATGGCCGTGAGGATGCCGGCAGCCGTGGCGCAAGAGATTTCGTGTTCGGAGGAGCGTCCACCGAAAACGATGAGGACGCGAGGACGAGTTGGTGCAGTCATGGGTCCAAGCCTACCGCGCGTCAGGCTTTCCCCGCCCGCGTGTGTACCTTTTAGACCAGTTCGATCTTCCACCCATCCATCTTCTGGGGGCGTGCCAGGAGCATACGACCCATGTCCGCGATGGTCGCACGTCCCTCGACAACCTCGACGACAGCGCTGGTGATCGGCATGTCGACACCGACGGAGGTGGCGACCTGGAGGATCGGCCCCGCCGAAGCGACGCCTTCGACGACGCCCGGGGACAGGGCCATGGCCTCGTCCAGGCTCATGCCCGAGCCGAGCCGGTGACCCAGGGAGAAGTTACGCGACAGGCGCGAGGAACAGGTCGCGACGAGGTCTCCGATACCGGACAAGCCCGCGAAGGTCGCGGGGTCAGCCCCGAGGGCGGTACCGAGCCGGGTCATCTCGGCCAGGCCGCGTGTGATGAGGGTCGAACGCGTGTTGATGCCCAGACCCATGCCCTCAGCGGCACCAATGGCGACGGCGATGACGTTCTTCGTCGCACCCGCCATCTCGGTTCCCACCACGTCGGCCGAGACGTAGGGGCGGAAGTAGGAGTTGTGGCAGGTCCGCGCGATCTCCTTGGCCAGCTCGACATCGGAGGAGGCGACGACCGTCGCGGTGGGCTGGCGCTCAGCGATTTCGCGCGACAGGTTCGGGCCGGAGAGCACGGCGATGCGGCTGTGGGGCACACCCGAGGCATCGGCAATGATCTCGTCGACGCGCTTGAGGGTGCCCAATTCGAGGCCCTTAGCCAGGGACAACAAGGCCACGTCGGGCACGAAGGACGCGCGTGCGGATTCCAGCGTCGCGCGCACGGCCTTGACGGGGACGGCGACGACGACCAGCGGCTTACCTGCCACCGCCTCTGCGATATCCGTCGTGGCTGTAATACGCTCAGACAGCGTGATGCCCGGCAGATACGTCGGGTTTTCGCGACCGTTGATAAACGAAATCGTGTCGGCGTTGCGCCCCCACATGGTGACGTCCACGCCCGCATCCGCGAGCACCTGAGCGAATGTCGTACCCCACGCTCCCGTTCCCAGGACCGCTGCTGTTGTCATACTCATCGTGACCTCCCTGTCCAGCTCAGTCTACTAGGATGGGAAAACTGTCACACCCCATGGAGAGGCTTTGTCTCACCGTCGTGTCGTTCTCACCGCCGGGCACGCCGCCGCTATCCTCGCGCTCGCCGCCTGCGCGCCCCTCGTCCCCGCAGGGGCAGCCGAGCACACGGCCCGCCCCGGCCTCGTCCGTTCAGGTTTCCTCCCCCACCCTCCAGTCGGGTGCAACCGGCGAGGCGAGCGAGCCGGGCCTGGACGTGACAAAGTCGATCAACGCGGACACCTGGGCGTTGTCGATTCCGGGACTAGCCCTTCTTCTTGGCGGCCTTCGCAGCCTTTTTGGCGGCCTTAGCCTGCTCTTCCTCCCACCAGGGGCCAGCCTGCGTGGCGGGGTCCCACACGGTGTCGGGCACGGGCAGTCCGCGCAGCTGGCCGACGCCCGCACGCACCGCCTGAAGGGTGCGCGCCGTCGCCGCGTTGACCGCGTCGTGGTCCTCGGATCCGGCAGGGCCGATCAGGTCGGACAAGTCGACGGGCGCGCCGAAGTGATAGGAGATGCGCCGACCCGGGCGCATATCCATGCCCTTGGCGTTGTAGGGGGCCATGATGTCCTGCGGCCCCCACTGGGACAGGGGGATGACGGTGACGCCCGTGTCGAGGGCCAGGCGGGCGGCACCCGACTTGAACTCCATCGGCCACTGGTCCGGGTCGCGCGTGAGCGTTCCCTCGGGGTAGATGCCGACGACCTCACCTGCCGTCAAGGCCTCGCGCGTGGGTGCCAGGACAGCCGAGGGGTTCGAATCACGGTTGACGGGAATCAGGCCCATGCCCTTGATAATCCAGCCGAACACCGGGACGGAAAACATCGACTTCTTCGCCAGGAATCGCACCGCGGTGTTGCGCTTCATGAAATACCAGCACAGACACAGGGGGTCGACGTTCGACAGGTGGTTGGAAACCAACAGGAAACCACCCTCCGTGGGGAGGTTCTCCTCGCCGGTGACGGTGAACTTCACCCAGGGGGTCATGATGGGCGTCAAACTGCACTCATAGGCCCATTCTAGGGGGACCACTCCCCCACAGCGCAAAACCCATGCTCTGCCTTACGCAGCAACCGAGCGCAGCTCACAGGCACGGTGGGCGCGCCGCACGCGATGACAACCTCAGACCAGGACGGAGACGACGCCGGGAGCCACGTCCACGGTGAAAGGAATCGACGCAACCCGATCCCCATCCGCCATCGCGATCATGCCCGCGGGTGCCGAGAAAGACACCATGCGCGCAGTTTCGACCTCGATGGCCGGGTGGTTCTTCGCCCGACCACCCACAACACGAGCCAAGATCGGCAGGGCACGCGCGACCGACATCGGACCCACGTGACACACCTCGAGGATGCCGTCGCTCATGTCCGACGACTCCACCAGCGTGATACCCCCACCAAAGCGCCCCGAGTTCGACACAGAGGCAAGCCAGCCGCTCAGGTCACGTTCGCGACCATCCACCGTCGCAATGATCTCAGTGGGTTCGTGCGAGGCCAGGGCCGCGAAAGCGCCATAGCCGTAGGCCAGTGGCCCCGACGTCAGCGACGACTCGTTCGCCAAAATGTTCGCGCGCGCGTCCAAGCCCACCGACACGACGCCGAGTGCCAGGCGCACACCGTCGCGCGAGCGCACCCACATGCCGTCCAGGGGGCGCACACGCTTCGCCAGCAAGTCCGCGCTATGACGGACCCGCCCAGTCACGGCCTCGTTCCCCGAGGGGGCGGATGCAAAGCCGAGACGAGCCAGATCCCGAGCACGCGCCAAGGGGTCGGTGCCGATACCGAGCGCGCGGCACAGATCGTTACCGCGCCCACCCGGCATGGGCGCGAAGATGGCACCGGACTCGTGGCATCCGCGCGCAACCGCACTCAGGTAGCCGTCCCCGCCCAGGGCCGCCACGATCGCGTCGGCGGCTACCTGGCCGGCGAGAGCCGCCGGGTCGTCCCCGGGTGTCGTCAGGCGAACAGCGACCTCCCAGCCGCCGCTGCGCAAAATCCGCACAATGCGCGGCCCCAGGCGCACGCTGCGCCCGCCCGCCGACATCGACGAGACCAGCAACAGAACGCTGCGACGCACCCACCGCCCGGCCATGCGCTCAGGCGTCCAGGTAACGCACGCGCGCATCCAGCTTGTGGAGCTTGCGCGTGAAGTGCTCGTAGCCGCGCGAAATCACGTCGATACCGGACACGGTGGACGTGCCCGTCGCGGTCAACGCGGCGATCAGGTGCGAGAACCCGCCACGCAGGTCCGGGACCACGATATCCGCGCTGTGCAGCGGGGTCGGACCCGAGATAACCGCCGAGTGATAGTAGTTCTTCTGGCCGAATCGGCAGGGCGTGCCGCCCAGGCACTCGCGGTAGACCTGAATGTTCGCGCCCATCTTGCGCAGCGCCTGGGTGAAGCCGAAGCGGTTCTCGTACACGGTCTCGTGAACGATGGACAGGCCCTCGGCCTGTGTGAGCGCCACCACCAGCGGTTGTTGCCAGTCGGTCATGAATCCAGGGTGCACGGCCGTCTCAAGCGCGATCGAGTGCAGCGGCTCGCCCGGGTGGTAGAAGCGGATACCATCGGCGTCAATATCGAAGGCACCGCCCACCTTGCGGAAGGTGTTGAGGAACGTCGTCATGTCGGGCTGATGGGCACCACGCACGTAGATGTCACCGTGGGTGGCCAGGGCAGCCGCTCCCCACGAGGCGGCCTCAATGCGGTCCGGCAGGGCCGTGTGGCGGTAGCCGGTCAGCTTGGCCACGCCCTCGATACGGATGGTGCGATCCGTGTCCACGGAGATGATCGCGCCCATCTTCTGCAGGACGTTGATCAGGTCAAGGATCTCAGGCTCGATGGCCGCGCCCTTCAGGGTCGTGATGCCCTCGTTGCGCACGGCGGTCAGCAGGGTTTGCTCGGTCGCGCCGACGGACGGGAAGGGCAGCTCGATGATTGCGCCGTGCAGGCCCGTGGACGGTCGCTTGATGTGCACGCCGTCGGGCTGCTTATCAATGATTGCGCCGAACTGGCGCAGCGTATCGAGGTGGAAGTCGATGGGGCGACCGCCGATCGCGCATCCGCCCAGCTCGGGGATGAAGGCCTCGCCTAGCTGGTGCAGGAGCGGGCCGCAGAACAGGATCGGGATACGCGAGGCACCCGCGAGCGTATCGATATCCGAACGCGAGGCGATCTTAACGTTGGAGGTGTCCATACGCAGCGTGCCGCGGTCCTGATCAAAGTCGATTTCGACGCCATGCAAGCTCAGCAGATTCGAGACGACGTCAGTGTCGCGGATGAGCGGGACGTTGTAGAGCTCGGAAGGGGTGTCGGCCAGCAGCGACGCGACCATGGCCTTCGGCACGAAGTTCTTGGCACCGCGAACGGTGATCTCTCCGTGGAGGGGATGACCGCCTTCGACTTGCAGAATGGATGGCATGGGGGAACTCCTCAATATGACGTAACTGGCCCCTACTCTAGCTAGGTAGGGGCCAGTGTGCGCAGTGCGTTCAGTCGCGGGCGGACAAAACCTCTTGCTTTGGTAAGAATTTCGCCGGCAGCGTGCGCGGCTTGAAGGAGGGGCGCGCGGCCTCGTAAGTCTCGATCTCCTTCTCGTGGCGCAGGGTGAGGGCGATGTCGTCCAACCCTTCCATGAGCGTCCAGCGCACGTAGTCGTCGATCTGGAAGGTGCCCGAGATCGCACCGGCGCGCCAGGTCTTGTCCTCCAAGGAGACGGTGACCTCGGTGCCGGGCTCGGCCTCGAGGAGCTTCCACAGGGACTCGCAGTCCTCCTGGGAGATGATGCCGGTCACCAGGCCTTGCTTGCCGGAGTTGCCGCGGAAAATATCGGCGAACTTGGGGGCCAAGACGACGCGGAAGCCGTAGTCCTTGAGCGCCCACACGGCGTGCTCACGCGAGGAGCCGGTGCCAAAATCGGGTCCGGCGATGAGGACGGAGCCGTTCTTGTAAGCGTCCTGGTTGAGGACGAATTCGGGATCGTTCCTCCACGCAGCGAAGAGGGCATCCTCGAAGCCCGTGCGGGTGACGCGCTTCAAGTAAACGGCGGGGATGATCTGGTCGGTGTCGACGTTGGAGCGGCGCAGCGGGACGCCGACGCCGGTGTGGGTAATGAACTTTTCCATGGTGCGTCAGTCTTTTCTTCCGTGGGGGACGAGGCCGTGGCCCTCCCCCGTGATCGGGTGGCGGAGGGCGGGCCTCAGAGATCAGCCGGGGAGGACAGGGTGCCTCGCACGGCGGTGGCAGCCGCGACGAGCGGGGACACCAGGTGCGTGCGGCTGCCCTTGCCCTGGCGGCCTTCGAAGTTTCGGTTAGACGTGGAGGCCGAGCGGTCTCCCGCGTCCATGGTGTCAGGGTTCATACCCAGGCACATGGAGCAGCCGGCGTTGCGCCATTCGGCACCGAAGTCCGTGAAGATCTTGTCGAGGCCCTCAGCCTCGGCCTGCAGGCGCACGCGGGCGGAGCCGGGCACGACCATGACGCGCACACCATCGGCCTTGTGGCGGCCCTTGACGACACTGGCGGCGGCACGCAGGTCCTCGATGCGGCCGTTCGTGCAACTGCCGATGAAGACCGTGTTGACGGCGATCTCGCGCATCGGGGTGCCGGCCTTGAGGTCCATGTACTCCAGGGCGCGCTCGGCGGCCGCGCGGGCGGTCTCATCGGTGAAGTCTTCCGGGCTGGGGACTGCGGCCGACAGCGGCACGCCCTGGCCAGGATTGGTGCCCCAGGTGACGAAGGGCTCGATGTCAGCGGCCTCGAGGACGACCTCGGCGTCGAAGACGGCGTCCTCGTCGGAGGCCAGGGAGGACCAGTACTCAACGGCGCGCTCCCAGTCTTCGCCCTCGGGGGCGTGGGGGCGGCCCTTGATGTAGTCGAAGGTCGTCTGGTCGGGGGCGATCATGCCGGCGCGGGCACCCGCTTCAATCGACATGTTGCAGATCGTCATGCGGCCCTCCATGGAAAGCTCGCGGATGGCCTGGCCGCGGTATTCCAGGACGTAGCCCTGGCCGCCGCCGGTGCCGATCTTGGCGATGACGGCGAGAATAATGTCCTTCGCGGTCGAGCCTGCGGGCAGGGAACCGTTGACGGTGATCGCCATGGTCTTGAAGGGGGCCATCGGCAGGGTCTGGGTCGCGAGCACGTGCTCGACCTGGCTGGTGCCGATGCCGAAGGCCAGCGCGCCGAAGGCACCGTGCGTGGAGGTATGGGAGTCGCCGCACACGATCGTCATGCCGGGCTGGGTGAGGCCCAACTGGGGGCCGACGACGTGAACGATGCCCTGATCGGCGTCGCCCAGGGAGTGCAGGCGCACGCCGAACTCCTCGGCATTCTTGCGCAGCATGTCGATCTGCGTACGGCTCGTGATGTCCGCAATGGGCTGGTCAATGTTGACGGTCGGCGTGTTGTGATCCTCCGTCGCAATCGTCAGGTCAGGGCGACGAACCTTTCGCCCGGCCAGGCGCAAGCCCTCGAAGGCCTGGGGACTCGTGACCTCATGCACCAGGTGGAGGTCGATGTACAGCAGGTCGGGCGCGCCGTTCTCACCCTTGGAGACGATGTGGTCGCGCCACACCTTTTCGGCCATCGTTCCGCTCATTGTTCCTCCTCTAGCCTCCCTTTTGGAGACACTGTGTCAGTCATGCTTCGAACCCAATCGAAGCGCTTTGACCGCGTGTCAACCTCACCGATCTCACGTCTCGGACGCTCCTTTGACGCGTTTCACTATCCGGCAGTTTGCCATCTCAATTAATGAGATATTAAATAGTTGTATGGAAGAGCAAACATCCAGTGGCGTTGGCGTTCTCGATAAAGCTGCGCTGGTCCTCAGCGCTCTCGAAGCGGGTCCCGCAACCCTCGCACAACTTGTCACCAGTACCGGGCTCGCACGCCCGACTGCTCACCGTCTGGCTGTCGCCCTCGAATATCACCGCATGGTAGCCCGCGACATGCAGGGCCGATTCATTCTGGGTCCCCGCCTTCAGGAACTCTCCTCCGCGGCTGGCGAAGACCGCCTCCTCCAAGCCTCCATGCCGGTCCTCCAGGCCCTGCGCGATCACACCAAGGAATCTTCCCAGCTCTTCCGTCGCCAGGGCGACTACCGCGTGTGCGTCGCGGCCTCCGAACGCGAAATGGGCCTGCGTGACTCGATCCCCGTGGGTGCCACGCTCTCGATGAGCGCCGGATCTGCCGCCCAGGTACTGCTCGCCTGGGAAGAACCCGACCGCCTGCACCGAGGCCTGTACGGCGCTTCCTTCAACGCCACCATGCTCTCCGAGGTACGCCGACGCGGCTGGGCGCAGTCCGTGGGCGAGCGTGAACCCGGCGTCGCCTCTGTCTCCGCACCCGTACGCGGGCCGTCGGGTCGAGTCCTGGCTGCCCTGTCAATCTCCGGCCCCATCGAGCGCATGGGCCGCCAGCCGGGCCGCCAGCACGGCCCCTCCGTCATGGCCGCCGCCAACAGGCTCTCCGAGTTTCTCGCCACCTCAAGAAGTACCAGGTGCCGCCCAGCTTCAGCCAGCCGGTTGCCATCGCGCCACTGCCGTGCAGGTAGTACCAGGTATCGCCCATGTGCTGCCATCCAGTCGCCATCTCGCCGGAGCCGCTCAGGTAATACCAGGTACCGTCGTCATCAAGCCAGCCGATGGCCATGACACCCGTCTCCGGATCCAGGTAGTACCAGGAGCCACCCGTCGCGGTCCAGCCGGTCGCCATCGGCCCCTCGGGAGCGTAGTAGCGCCACTGGCCCTCTTCCTTGTCCCAGCCAGTCTTCATCCAGCCGGACGCGTCAAAGGCGTAGGTCTCACCGCCCAGCGCAACGCGCTCGTTCACGGGGAACGTGCCATCCGGGTAGCTCAGCCACCAGCGCCCGTCAGCCGCGCGCATCCAGGTGCCGTCCTCGGCGATGGGACCGGGTTCAACCCGCTCCCCCGCTGCCTGGGTGAAGACAGCGACCGTGCGTGCGGGGACCGCGACGACACCCGTCTTCGCCGAGAAAGATGCCTCCTTAACGACAGAGTCAGCGCCCGTGGCCTGAGCGTCATGCAGCTTAAAGACACGACCAGCCAGGCCGTCGACGCGCTGCGTCAGTTGCTTGTCCGTCGCGTTGAACACGACGAGCGCACCGTCAAGGGCCGGATCAACGTCCGTCCCAGCCCCGGCCTCGTCGTTGATAAGCATCATGATCGTCCCATCCACGGCCTCGGGGCCGGAGTTCGGGAAGGTCACCTTCTGGTTGATGAACTCAGCACTGCCCAGCGTGAACAGGCGCGAAGACGAACGCACGCGCAGGAAGTCCATCGCGATCTCCGAGGAGGTGTCGATCTGCTCCGGGGTCGGCTTCAGATCGGGATTCTCCAGCAGGGGACGCATGTGGTCCCAGGCCGCGCCATTCTTCGACTTGACGGGCAGGCCGCGACCGAAGCCATTGTCCTTCATCGTCCAGTCAATCGCGTTGAAGTGATCACCGGAGTTGAAGGAATCACGATCCAAGGACTTCGAACGCAGCATCTCTGTGCCCGACGCCCAGAATGAAGGCGACTGAGCCAATGCCACGGATGCCTGACTGATCAGTGACATGCGCACGCGGTGCTCCATCGGAGCGTCCGCGGGCATCTTGTATGTCACCAGATCGAAGAGCGTCTCATTGTCGTGGGCGTCCACGTAGTTGACGTTCTCCGCAGGCTGGGACGCGAATCCCGCGCCCTGACCGTTGTAGTCC
>QWCZ01000963.1_pt1 | contig 14353 bp, 9 predicted proteins | sample 1972651 | NCBI WGS metagenome assembly QWCZ01 (sample SAMN09866695, study PRJNA288562) | Human oral metagenome isolate pre1_saliva, whole genome shotgun sequencing... | isolation source: mouth | host: Homo sapiens | place: USA: California
ACTCGCCGAAGAAAAAACCGTCATCGGCTTTTATCTGTCCGGCCACCCGTTCGGCCCGTATGCCCAAGAAGTCCGCCAAATCGCCCCGACCAAATTAGGTCGTCTGAAACCGCAAGACAGCGTGCGTCTCGCCGGATTCGTGACCGCCGTGCGCACCATGATGGGCAAACGCGGCAAAATCGCCTTCGTCAGCCTCGAAGATTTGAGCGGGCAGATTGAAATCATGGTCAGCGGCCAGACGCTGGAAAACTGCGCCGACTACCTCAAATCCGACCAAGTGCTGATTATCGAATCCAAAGTCAGCCGCGACGACTACGGCAGCGGCGACGGTCTGCGCATTATGGCAAACCAAGTTATGACCCTGCAAATGGCGCGCGAACGCTACGCCCGCAGCCTCAGCCTCGCCCTCGCCCCCGGCCACGACATCACGCGCCTCGCCGCCATCCTCACCGCCCACCGCCTGCCCGACACGTCGCACATCCCACTGCAACTGTCGTACAGCAACGGCAAAGCATCAGGCAAATTGAAAATTGCGCCCAAATGGATGGTAACGCCAAGCACCGCCTTGTTTGACGAACTGGAAACATTGCTCGGCAGCAGGGCTGTCCGCGTGAATTAAATGCCGTCTGAAACCCAAAACCGGTTTCAGACGGCATTTTTTAACCGAAATAAACGATGCCCCTTAAAGCGGAAGCTTTAAGGGGCAGAGCGTTGCGGCACATCTTTTCAGACGGCCTTATTGTAGCAACGGTTCTCATTTCGCAGTGCGACAATATGTTCGAAATTCTAGCCCTTGTGAGATGATAAGTCAATAATCTATTTGTATATAAATAAGACAATCAGATATATTATCATTATTTGCAACATTGTTTACGGATTAATAAATGGCTGCCTTCAAACCCAATCCAATCAACTACATCCTCGGCCTCGATATCGGCATCGCATCCGTCGGCTGAGCGATGGTAGAAATCGACGAAGAAGAAAACCCCATCTGCCTAATTGATTTGGGCGTGCGCGTATTTGAGCGTGCAGAAGTGCCAAAAACAGGCGACTCCCTCGCCATGGCAAGGCGTTTGGCACGCAGTGTCCGCCGCCTGACCCGCCGTCGCGCCCTCCGCCTACTTCGAACCCGTCGCCTATTGAAACGCGAAGGCGTATTACAAGATACCGATTTTGATGAAAACGGCTTGATCAAATCCTTACCGAATACACCATGGCAACTTCGCGCAGCCGCATTAGACCGCAAACTGATGCCTTTGGAGTGGTCGGCAGTCTTGTTGCATTTAATCAAACACCGCGGCTATTTGTCGCAAAGAAAAAACGAGGGTGAAACTGCCGATAAGGAGCTTGGCGCTTTGCTTAAAGGCGTAGCCGACAATGCCCATGCCTTACAGACAGGCGATTTCCGCACACCGGCCGAATTGGCTTTAAATAAATTTGAAAAAGAAAGCGGCCATATCCGCAACCAGCGCGGCGATTATTCGCATACGTTCAGCCGCAAAGATTTGCAGGCGGAGCTGAATTTACTGTTTGAAAAACAAAAAGAATTCGGCAATCCGCATGTTTCAGACGGCCTTAAAGAAGGTATTGAAACCCTGCTGATGGCGCAACGCCCCGCCCTGTCCGGCGATGCCGTTCAAAAAATGTTGGGGCATTGCACCTTCGAACCGACAGAGCCGAAAGCCGCTAAAAACACCTATACCGCCGAACGTTTCGTCTGGCTGACCAAGCTGAACAACCTGCGTATTTTAGAGCAAGGCAGCGAGCGGCCATTGACCGATACCGAACGCGCCACGCTTATGGACGAGCCATACAGAAAATCCAAACTGACTTACGCACAAGCCCGTAAGCTGCTGGGTTTAGAAGATACCGCCTTTTTCAAAGGCTTGCGCTATGGTAAAGACAATGCCGAAGCCTCAACATTGATGGAAATGAAGGCCTACCATGCCATCAGCCGTGCGCTGGAAAAAGAAGGATTGAAAGACAAAAAATCCCCGTTAAACCTTTCTCCCGAATTACAAGACGAAATCGGCACGGCGTTTTCCCTGTTCAAAACCGATGAAGACATTACAGGCCGTCTGAAAGACCGTGTTCAGCCCGAAATATTAGAAGCGCTGTTAAAACACATCAGCTTCGACAAGTTCGTCCAAATTTCCTTGAAAGCATTGCGCCGAATTGTGCCTCTAATGGAGCAAGGCAAACGTTACGATGAAGCCTGCGCCGAAATCTACGGAGACCATTACGGCAAGAAAAATGCGGAAGAAGAAATTTATCTGCCGCCCATCCCTGCCGACGAAATCCGCAATCCAGTCGTCTTGCGCGCCTTATCTCAAGCCAGAAAAGTCATTAACGGCGTGGTTCGGCGTTACGGCTCCCCTGCGCGTATCCATATTGAAACGGCAAGAGAAGTAGGTAAATCGTTTAAAGACCGCAAAGAAATCGAAAAACGCCAAGAAGAAAACCGTAAAGACCGGGAAAAAGCCGCCGCCAAATTCCGAGAGTATTTCCCCAATTTTGTCGACGAACCCAAATCCAAAGATATTCTGAAACTGCGTCTGTACGAGCAACAACACGGCAAATGCCTGTATTCAGGCAAGGAAATCAACTTAGGCCGTCTGAACGAAAAAGGCTATGTCGAAATCGACCATGCCCTGCCGTTCTCGCGCACATGGGACGACAGTTTCAACAATAAAGTGCTGGTATTGGGCAGCGAAAACCAAAACAAAGGCAATCAAACCCCTTACGAATACTTCAACGGCAAAGGCAACAGCCGCGAATGGCAGGAATTTAAAGCGCGTGTCGAAACCAGCCGTTTCCCGCGCAGTAAAAAACAACGGATTTTGCTGCAAAAAATCGACGAAGACGACTTTAAAGAACGCAATCTGAACGATACGCGCTACGTCAACCGTTTCCTGTGCCAATTTGTTGCCGACCATATGCGGCTGACAGGTAAAGGCAAAAGACGTGTCTTTGCCTCAAACGGACAAATTACCAATCTATTGCGCGGCTTTTGGGGATTACGCAAAGTGCGTGCGGAAAACGACCGCCATCACGCCTTGGACGCTGTAGTCGTTGCCTGCTCGACCGTTGCCATGCAGCAGAAAATTACCCGTTTTGTACGCTATAAAGAGATGAACGCGTTTGACGGTAAAACCATAGATAAAGAAACAGGAGAAGTGCTGCATCAAAAAACGCACTTCCCGCAACCTTGGGAATTTTTCGCACAAGAAGTCATGATTCGCGTCTTCGGCAAACCAGACGGCAAACCCGAATTTGAAGAAGCGGATACCCCCGAAAAACTGCGTACCCTGCTTGCAGAAAAATTATCATCTCGCCCCGAAGCCGTACACGAATACGTTACACCACTGTTTGTTTCGCGCGCGCCTAATCGGAAGATGAGCGGGCAAGGCCATATGGAGACCGTCAAATCCGCCAAACGCCTGGACGAAGGCGTCAGCATGTTGCGCGTACCATTGACACAGTTAAAACTGAAAGACTTGGAAAAAATGGTCAATCGGGAGCGCGAACCTAAGCTATACGAAGCGCTGAAAGCACGGCTGGAAGCACATAAAGACGATCCTGCCAAAGCCTTTGCCGAGCCGTTTTACAAATACGATAAAGCAGGCAACCGCACCCAACAGGTGAAAGCCGTACGCGTAGAGCAAGTACAGAAAACCGGCGTATGGGTGCGCAACCATAACGGTATTGCCGACAACGCAACCATGGTGCGCGTAGATGTGTTTGAGAAAGGCGGTAAGTATTATCTGGTCCCGATTTACAGTTGGCAGGTCGCAAAAGGGATTTTGCCGGATAGGGCTGTTGTCGCTTTTAAAGATGAAGAAGATTGGACGGTAATGGATGATAGTTTTGAGTTTAAGTTTGTACTTTATGCGAATGATCTGATTAAAGCTGAACTTAAAAAAGAAACTTTCTTCGGCTATTTTTCTGGATTAGATCGTTCTACTGGTAACATTTCTTTGCGTTCACATGATTTAGATAAAACTAAAGGTAAAGACGGCGTATATCGAATCGGAATTAAAACTGCCCTTTCATTCCAAAAATACCAAATCGACGAACTGGGCAAAGAAATCAGACTATGCCGTCTGAAAAAACGCCCACCTGTCCGTTAAATTAATCTGTCCCTGCTTCAGACGGCCTGAAGCAGGGATTTTTTATATCAAAATAAGGGGAAAAATATGGCTTGGCGCAGCCTGCTCATTCAAAACGGCGGCAAACTATCCTTGCAACGCCGGCAACTGCTGATTCAACAAAACGGCGAGTCCCACACCATACCATTAGAGGACATCGCCGTTATCATCATCGAAAACCGCGAAACCCTGATTACCGCCCCGCTCCTATCAGCCTTAGCCGAGCATGGCTCAACCCTGCTGACCTGCGACGAGCAGTTCCTGCCCTGCGGACAATGGCTGCCTTATGCCCAATATCACCGCCAACTTAAAATCCTCAAGCTGCAGCTAAATATAAGGGAGCTACAACATATATAACGCGCGTTTTATATTACGGTCAATTGTAGCACTGCGAAATGAGAAAGGTTTCCTTTGCCGTCCGTTATGTACGTTTCGTAACATTCGAAGACTTCCTGAACCCTGCCCGCCGTTTCGGTTTCTGTACCCCCCCTGTTAGATAAGGGGGGAAGGTTTGAAGCGGTTGCCGGCTTCCTGCCGTCCGCTAAAGCGTCCGTCATCACGCCGGCAACCGCCTTTGTCATCCCTTTCTTATCTTCCATGGTGCGAATCCTCAAAAACGGGCAAAAAAAAAGCCCTGTTACTTGTAGAAAGTAAAGGGCGTTAATTTTTGTTAATCGTCCCTTCTTAGGGACGCAATATATAAGGGAGCTACAACTATTTCCCGACAATCCTAGCCTGTCAGGAGATTGTAGCACTGCGAAATGAGAAAGATACTCCTTTGATCGATAACATAATCCTTACAATTGAAAGGATTTTACACGCGGCAAGGCGGGCGTTTCAAAAGAAATGCCTTTTTTCTTATCGGGATTTACGCTGGTTTATAACGCGATGAGCCGTCATCTTCGATTTTCTTGTCTATGTGGTACGTACCGGCAAGCCTACGCATCAATGCGGCGATGACGGCTTTTTTGGTCTTCTTGGCTTCCAATCTTGCGATAAGCCTTTTATGCCCACCCCTGATTCCCTACCTCTGCCAAGCCTTCCTCAAATATTCGACGCAGTCGGTCAGCGAGTGAAACGGGACATTGCCGTGGTTGGCATTCGGATATTCCCGGAAAAATACGGCGGCCCCGTGCCTATCTAACTCTGCCGCCATGCGTTCGGACAGTCCTGCCATGTCGCGTTCTTCCCTGCGTTTGCAATCGCTGCGCCGTTCTAGCGCGCCGATGTTGAGGCAGACATCGATGCCGTTTAACCGGTTTTCAGACGGCATAAAGTCGAGTATCCGCCTGTTGTGCCACCAAATCGAGGGGGATACGAGCCAATGCCGTCTGAAACGGCGGTGGGAAAGCAGGGAATACAGTCCGAACAGTGCGCCGAACGAATGCCCGAATACGGCGGTTTCATTTTTGTCCAGCCGGTATTTGCTTTCTAAAAAGGCGGTCAGTTCGCTGTCGATAAACTCGGCAAAACGGTCTGCCTGTCCGAACTGCCGCTGTTCGTCTTCTGAAGCGTTGCTGCGCAGCGGTGGTGTATAGTCGGCGGCACGTTGTGCCAAATCGCGCACTCCTCCTCCGGCATAACCGATACCGACGATAAGGCAGGGTGCGCAGCTTCGGGTAACGAGGTTGTTCATCAGCGACTGCATGATGTTGAAAAGTGCGGGAAAAAAGGCTTCGCCGTCCAAAACGAAGAGGACGGGATAACCTTCGGGCGGCATTTCTCCGATTGCCGCAGTCTGAATGCGGTAGGTGCGTCCTGTCCAGGCGGATGAAATTTCGGTTTCAAAGGCTTGGGGAAGGCGGGCGGCTTGTGTGGTGTATGTGGTTTTCATGATGTTCCGTTCTTCGGTCATATGGGCGGTAAAACGGTAAAACCGAACCGGCAAAGCGGTCTGCCTGCCGGTTCGGTCTGTTTTCCTTCGCAATGCCATACTCCAGTTGTGAGAGCATAGGGTATGCCGCGCAGCTTGTTGTGGTTTGATTATGCTACGGCTGCCGTTTCAGACGGCATATTGGTCTTTAAAAACTGTAACGCAGGTTTGCCGTCAGGCTGCGCTCCGAACCGGGAATGTTAAAGGTGCTCGCGCTACCGACGCGGGCGTAGTAATGGCGGTTGAAGATGTTGTCGGCGTTGATTTGCAGCTTCAGCTTGGGCGTGAAGCGGTAAGCCGCCATCGCATCGAACGTGGCATAACCGCCTGCATGCATCCCTGCAGATGAAGTAATGCCGCTCATCGCGTTCACGCCGCCGCCGATGGTCAGCTCGGGCGTAACTTGGTAAGTCGTCCACAGGTTTGCGCTGTGTTTGGGCATCAGCAGGAAGATGCCGTCGTCGCGCGAATTGGAGGCGGTTTTGATTTGGCTGTGCAGATAGCTGTAACCTGCATGGATTTGCCATTTCGGTGTAATCGCACCGCTGATTTCGGTCTCAACGCCTTCCATCACGCGCTCGCCCAATGCGGCGTAACGGGTGTTGCGGTCTTTCGGGTTCAACGGTGCGGCGGCGTTTTTATCCTTCATGCGGTAGAACGAAACCCGGGTATTGAGGCGGTCGTCCATATGGCTGCCTTTGTAGCCGACTTCAAACTGGTTGCCTTGGCGCGGTTTGAGCAGCTTACCGTCGGCATCAAGGTTGGTTTGCGGCGTATAGAGCTGGGAGGCGGAAGCGTACAGGCTGTTGCTGCCATCTATATCGTAAACCGCGCCGGCGTAACTTGTGAATTTGGTTTTTGAAGCTTTGTGCAGGGTTTTGCCGTCGCCCGACTCGATTTTGTGATGTCCTACACGTCCGCCTGCAATCAACGACAAACCTTCCAGAGGACGGAATACTGTCTTGGCATACAAACCGGTTTCGTCGAGGTTTTCTTCGGTAACGGAGTGATTGAAACCTTTGTTTCCAGCGCGGGCGTTCTGAAGTATGCCGTTATAAGGCAAAGCGCGGAAATCATCTAAAGCGACGCTTTTTGACAAAGTCGAACGTCCTTGTTCATTAGTACTGCGGAAACGGTTGCGGTCGGCACCGACCACGAATTCGTTTGCCGTCTCCCCCAAAGAAAACGCCTGACTGTAACTGGCATCGAAGGCAAACGCCTTTTGTTTGATATCCGTACCCAAACCTGCAGCCGCGGCTTTTCCGACTTTATCAAGACTGCTGCCCGCAAACGTGTAATTGGAATCGGCTTTCCGGTCGGAATAGCGCATACCGACTTTGCCGTAGCCGCCGTTGCCGAAGTAATGTTTCAAATCGGCGAACACGTCGTGGCTGTTCATTTTGAATCGGTTCCAATCCGCGCCGACAAATGCGTGTTGCGGCAGGGACGGTAATTTGCCGTCTGCATCAGCAGGCAAGCCGTTGTACGGCGCGAGGTGGCGTTGCTGGTAAAGATAGCCCGCGCCCAAAACCGTATCGGGGTTGATGTCCCAATCCGCCGCCGCGTAGAAGGTTTCGTGGTGGTTGTTTTTCTCGGAGGGACGGGGAGACGCGCCGACGGTCTGCGCCATCACGCGGCCGCGCACGCTGCCGTCGGCATTCAGACTGCCTGAAACGTCGGCTTCGGCTTTATATTGTTTGTGCGTACCGAATCCCGCTGCAGCATGACCTTGGAACGCTTTGGTCGGGCGTTTGCGCACCAGATTTACGATGCCGCCCATCTCGCCGCTGCTGTCGAACAGTCCGCTCGGCCCGCGCATCACTTCCACGCGATCGAAGGCAAACAGGTTGGGCAACGTGCCGTTGATACTTTGCATCTGCGCAGGCAGGCCGTCGATGTTGTATTCGCTGTATTCGTAACCGCGCGCGTAAACCGAAGAGCGTCCGTCGTCGTTGCTCAACACGCGCAAACCGGGCGTTTTGCGCGCCAGTTGGTCGAAGGTGTCAACATTGCGGTCTTTGACCTGCTGGTTGGTGATGATACTGACGGATTGCGGAATTTCGCGCAAAGAAGCGGGGATTTTTGTACCGACGGTGGCGGCAAACGAGCTGTAATCGCCGTTTTTCTCGGTGGCAATCGCGTTGTAAGAACGCTGACCCTTAATATGGACGGTTTCCAAACCTTCCGTTTGGGCGGCAAACGCAGAAGAAGAAAGTACGGTCAAAACAGCGGCTGCCGTCATATTGATGCGGAAAACTGACATAAACTGTCCAATTCATATAAATGATAATTGTTATATTCTAATAAAATGCAACGCGGCTTGTTCGGGAAAATATATCGCCCGCCCGACAAATTTTGTTGAAAATGCGACACGTCTGCGTTTTCCGCATAAAATCTGCCTTTTCACCGCAAACAACCTGCCATGACCCCGCCCAAACTCATCATTTTCGACTGGGACGGCACGCTTGCCGATACGACCCAACCCATCATTGACACCATGCGCCGAAGCTTCGCCGAATGCGGATTCCCCATGCCGGAAACAGACCGTGTCCGCAGTCTGATCGGATACAGCCTGCCCGAAATCATCCGCGACCTGCTCGAAATGCCGTCTGAAACCGCAGTTGCCGACATCGCACGCACCTATTCCGCACATTACCTCAATCCCAACAACCGCAATATGACGCTCTTTCCCGATGCCCTGCCCTGTCTGGACAAGCTCAAAGCGCAAGGATACTGGCTTGCCGTCGCCACAGGCAAAGGGCGGGCTGGCTTGGACGGTGCCATCAGCCAAACCGCCACCGGCAGCTATTGGCTCGCCACCGCCTGCGCGGGGGAATATCCCTCCAAACCCTCGCCCGAAATGGTATTCGGACTCTGCGGCGAACTGGGACTCGACCCGAAAGAAGCATTGGTCGTCGGCGATACGGCGCACGACCTGCATATGGCGGCAAACGCGGGTGCGGCGGCAGTCGGCGTTACCACCGGCGCACATTCTCGTGAACAGCTCCTTAACGCACCGCATCTCGCCGTATTGAACGACTTGTCCGAACTACCCGGTTTTCTTGCACAACATTACGCCTGATTGGTTTCCGCATCAGACACACGGCAAAAATGCCGTCTGAAGCCTGTTCAGACGGCATTTGTTTTGCCCAAACATTCAACGCTTGCACAAATCGGGTTTGGTTTCGCCCTCGCGGCGCAGCTCTTTGGGTAGGACGAACACGATGCTTTCTTCCGCGCCCTCCCCTTCGCGTACGGTTTCATGCCCCCACCCGCGTATGGTTGCCAGTACTTCCTGCACCAACACTTCGGGCGCGGACGCGCCTGCCGTTACGCCGACTTTGTGTTTTCCCTCAAACCATGCGCGTTGCAGGTAGCCCGCATTATCCACCATATACGCATCGATTCCGCGCAATGCCGCCACTTCGCGCAGACGGTTGCTGTTGGACGAATTGGGGGAACCGACCACAATGACGATGTCGCACTGTTCCGCCAACTCTTTGACGGCGGTTTGCCGGTTGGTTGTCGCATAGCAGATATCTTCTTTACGCGGATTGCGGATATTGGGGAAACGCGCGTTCAGTGCGGCAATGATGTCTTTGGTTTCATCGACCGAGAGCGTGGTCTGGCTGACATAGGCAAGCTTGTCGGGGTTTTTGACTTCGAGTTTGGCAACATCTCCGACCGTTTCCACCAGAAGCATTTTCCCGGGTTCGAGCTGCCCCATCGTTCCTTCGACCTCGACATGACCTTTATGCCCGATCATGATGATTTCGCAATCCAGGGCATCGAGGCGGGCAACTTCCTTATGCACTTTCGTAACCAGCGGGCAAGTCGCATCAAATACCCGGAAACCACGTTCCGCCGCTTCCTGCTGCACTGCCTTCGATACGCCGTGTGCCGAATAAATCAGCGTCGCGCCCTGAGGCACTTCCGCCAAATCGTCGACAAACACCGCACCTTTTTCGCGCAGGTTATCGACGACGAACTTGTTATGGACGACTTCATGACGCACATAAATCGGTGCGCCGAACTCTTCCAAAGCACGTTCGACAATACTGATTGCCCGATCCACACCGGCGCAGAAGCCGCGCGGATTGGCAAGGATGATGGTTTTTCCGTTCATAATTCCCGTATCCCGTTTTCAGGAGGCTCCGACGTTTTTTTCCCTGTCTTTGCGGTTGACGATATTGTCGAGAACCGCCAATACCGCACCGACGCAAATAAAGCTGTCTGCAATATTAAAGGCCGGATAAAACCAATCCTGCCAGTAAAACAGCAGGAAATCGACCACATGGCCGTGAATCAGGCGATCGATGACATTGCCCAACGCACCGCCGATAATCATCGCCGCACCCGTTTTTCCGAGGGCAGCAAACTCGTCGCGCAAAATGGCGCGTACCAGATAAATACTAACCGCCACAGCCAACAATAAAAAGAAATATTTCTGCCAGCCGCCCTGATCGGCAAGGAAGCTGAAAGCCGCGCCTGGATTGTAAACCAAGGTCAAATCGAAAAAGGAAGGAATGACATTGACGCGTTCCTGATACTGAAACGACGACAGTACCGCCCACTTCGACCACTGGTCCAGCACGATGGCGGCAAGTGCCAATACCCAATAGCGCGTTTTACTTGAAACAGATGAAGACATATTTTTCAACAACCGGATAAAAGAATGCCATTTTACCCGAAAACCCCCTTTCCTGTACCCGAAACGGCAAATGCCGTCTGAAACCCGAAAGCGGGTATTCCGACCGAGGTAACACTCTGTATTTCCGTCCCTCCCCAGTCTGCAGGCACTGCCGCAACCCCGCGTTTTGACTTCGTGCAAAAAAAGAAAAAACAGGCAGCCTCTTTATTTGACGCACACAAAAATGCCGTCTGAAACTTCTTTCAGACGGCATTTGCTCAAACCGCGTCAGGCGTAATGACGCGTTTCGCCTTCCCCGCCGACATTCCCGGCGCAGCGTTTGCAGACAGTTTCATGACCTGCAACTGCGCCCACATCGTGGGTGTAGTGCCAGCAGCGTTCGCATTTTTCGCCGTCGCTGGCTTTGGCGGCAACGGCAAGCTCATCACCTACTTTCACTTCTGCTTTAGACACCAGCAAAGCAAAGCGCAATTCTTCGCCCAAAGCATTCAGATAGTCGGCAATTTCTTCCGGAGCCGTAATTTCGGCTTCGGCTTGCAAGGACGAACCGACGGTTTTGTCGGCGCGCAAAGGCTCAATGGCGGCGGTTACCGCTTCGCGGGCTTCGCGGATTGCCGTCCATTTTTTCACCAGTTCGGCTTCGGCTTTTTCGTTGATGGTTGGGAACTCGTGCCAAGTATGGAAGAGGACGCTGTCTTCTTCGCCGCCGCCGATGATGTCCCACGCTTCCTCGCCGGTGAAGCACAAAATCGGTGCAATCAAGAGAACCAAACTGCGTGTGATGTGATACAGGGCAGTTTGTGCGCTGCGGCGTGCATGGCTATCTGCTTTGGTGGTATAGAGGCGGTCTTTCAGGATATCGAGGTAGAACGCGCCCAAGTCTTCCGAGCAGAAAGAAACAATGTCTTTTACGGCGAAGTGGAAGGCGTAGCGCGGATAGTAATCGCCTGCCAGACGCTCTTGCAGCTGACGTGCCAATACTAAGGCGTAGCGGTCGATTTCCACCATATCCGCCTGTTGCACGGCATCTTCAATCGGATTGAAGTCGCTGAGATTGGCAAACAGGAAGCTCAAGGTATTGCGGATACGGCGGTAGCTTTCGGTTACACGTTTGAGGATTTCTTTGGAAATCGCCAATTCGCCGCTGTAATCGGTGGATGCCGCCCACAGGCGCAGGATGTCCGCGCCGAATTCGTTATAGATTTCCTGCGGTGCGACGACGTTGCCGATGGATTTCGACATTTTTTTACCTTCGCCGTCTACAACGAAACCGTGGGTTAGCAGCTGTTTATACGGTGCGCGTCCCATGGATGAGGCGCAACCGGTCAGCATAGAAGATTGGAACCAGCCGCGGTGTTGGTCGCTGCCTTCGAGGTAGAGGTCGGCAGGCCAGTCCAATTCTTCGCGCTGTTTCAAGACGGAGTAATGGGTCGAGCCTGAGTCGAACCATACGTCCATTGTGTCGGAAAGTTTATCGTAATTTTCGCAATCTTCCGCGCTCAAGAGTTCGCTCTTATCGAGGGAGAACCACGCTTCGATGCCTTTTTCTTCGATTTTCAGGGCAACTTTTTCCAAAAGCTCGGCAGAGTTCGGATGCAGCTCGCCGGTTTCTTTGTGAACAAAGAAAGTCATCGGCGTGCCCCAATAGCGTTGGCGTGAAACCACCCAATCAGGACGGCCTTCAATCATGGCTTCCAAACGCGCACGACCCCATGATGGGAAGAATTCGGTGTCATCAACGGCCTTGATGGCTTTATCGCGCAAGGTTTTACCGTCGGCACCGGCTTTGTCCATACCGACAAACCATTGACCTGTCGCGCGGTAAATCAGCGGCGTTTTGTGACGCCAGCAGTGTGCGTAGCTGTGTTCGATTTTGCTGCTTGCCAAGAGGTTGCCGGTTTCTTCCAGCCATTGCAGGATAACGGGATTGGCTTCCCAAACGCGCATACCGGCAACGCGTGGCGTTTCGCTGATGTATTTGCCTTCGGCATTTACAGGGTTGTAAAGCTCGATGCCGTATTTATTGCAGACAGCATAGTCTTCCAAACCATGCGCAGGGGCGGTATGTACCAAACCCGTACCGGCATCGGTAGTCACATGGTCGCCGTTGAGCATGGGAATATCACGCTCGAGGAACGGATGATTCATGTGCAGGTTTTCCAGCTTGTCGCCGGTGGTTTCGGCAAGAATAGTAATGCCGTCTGAAAAACCGTAACGTTTGAGTGCATCTTCTGCCAAATCTTTGGCCAATACCAATTTGCCTTTAGGCGTATCAATCAGTTGATACACCACGTCTGCACCAGCTGAAACAGCTTGGCTCGCAGGCAAAGTCCAAGGCGTGGTTGTCCAGATAACGGCAAACGCTTTGCCTTCGATACTTGCCAAACCAAATGCGGCGGCAAGCGCGGCAGTATCTTTAAACGGATAGGCAACGTCAATCGCAGGCGATACTTTGTCTTTATATTCCACTTCCGCTTCAGCCAGCGAAGAGCCGCAATCCAAGCAGAATTGAACCGGTTTCGCACCGCGGTAAAGATAGCCGGATTTGTAGATTTCGCCGAGCATACGCACGGTATCGGCCTCGGTTTTGAAATCCATGGTCAGGTAAGGATTGTCCCAGTCGCCCAACACGCCCAAGCGGATAAAGTCTTTTTTCTGGCGGGCAATCTGTTCAGCGGCATATTCGCGGCACAATTCACGGAAACGGGCTTTAGGCATGTCTTTGCCGTGCAGTTTTTCTACCATTACTTCGATAGGCAAACCGTGGCAGTCCCAACCCGGTACATAAGGCGCGTCAAAACCGGCTTGGGTTTTGCTGCGGATAATGATGTCTTTGAGGATTTTGTTGACGGCATGACCGATGTGGATGTCGCCGTTGGCATGACCGATGTGGATGTCACCGTTGGCATACGGAGGACCGTCGTGCAGAATAAATTTCGGACGGCCTTTAGCGATTTCGCGCAGTTTTTGGTAGCGTTTTTGCTCGTACCAACTTTTCAGCCATGCAGGCTCGCGCTTGGCAAGATTACCGCGCATTGGAAACGGGCTCTCGAGCAGGTTTACGGTTTTACTGTAATCGGTCATTTTCTAATCTCTATTGTTGCGGTATTTCGGTTTCAGACGGCCTGATTGCTCATTTTGAAAAGAACAGGCCGTCTGAAAGAATCAAAGGACTTATTGTAGCCCAATTGTCTTGATTTTATAAGCGTATAGAAGCGTTTCTATAGTTTCCAAACCTTTGCATCTTCCATATCTTGCAAAATTTGGGTTTTCAATGCTTCGATACTTTCAAATTTTTTCTCGTCACGCAGTTTGTGCAGGAAGCGGACGAAGATGCGTTGTCCGTACAAATCGCCGCTGAAATCGAACAGGTGGACTTCCAACTTTTGCGAGCGGTTGTTGCTGACAGTGGGGTTAAAACCAAAGCTGGCGACGCCTCGGCGCGTACCGAATGTGCCGTCTGCCTCAACGACAAATACGCCGCTTAGCGCATAATGATACGGGGGAAGCTGGACGTTGGCGGTAGGCGCGTTGATGGTGCGGCCGAGCTTTTGCCCGTGCTTGACCTTGCCGCTTAACACGTAATCGTGCCCCAACAGTTTTTTGGCGTATTCCAACTTGCCGTCTGAAAGGGCTTGGCGGACGGCGGTACTGCTGGTGCGGATGTCTTCAACGATAACG
>QWCZ01000873.1_pt1 | contig 14352 bp, 16 predicted proteins | sample 1972651 | NCBI WGS metagenome assembly QWCZ01 (sample SAMN09866695, study PRJNA288562) | Human oral metagenome isolate pre1_saliva, whole genome shotgun sequencing... | isolation source: mouth | host: Homo sapiens | place: USA: California
GATTAAATCTGTGACTGTAGAGCTTATCTTTGAACGTAAAGACGAAGATTTGGAAGAATCCTTGGAAGAGTTGTTGTCTAAACATCAACTTGTTTTTGAGGTATCAGAAGAAAGCTATATCCCAACAGAAAGGCTATCTGTCAAGCCTTACACTGTTTATTTGTACTAAGGAGAAGAAGATGACAAAAACAGAAAATACAGTAACCTATGGATTGAAAAACGTGCATATCGCACCAATCGAAAGTATCAACAGTGAGACAAAAGTCATTAGCTACGGGCAAATTTTCCGTTTCCCTGGAGCGATGAACTTGGAGCTAGAACCAAAAGGAGAATCGAAAGCAATTCCAGCCGACGATGTGGATTACCACTTCATGAATTCAAACGAAGGGTATGAAGGAAAATTGAAAGTACCGCATATCACGGAAGAGTTCGCGACAAAAATCCTAGGAGAACTCAAGGATGAGCAAACAGGAGTGTTGACCGAAAAAGGCGATGCTTCAACTAAACCGTTTGCTATTATGTTTGAATTTTCAGGAGATCAGAACAAGACTCGCTACGTTCTCTACTACTGCTCTGCTAGTCGTCCATCGAACGGCTCTGCTACCAAGAGCGGAACAACTGTCAATGAGCGTGAACTTAGCTTCAAAGCTTCACCACGTCCACTTGATAGCGTAGTGAAACGTTCGATTACGTCTGCAGACAAGAAAGAAGTGTACGACGCTTGGTTTACTAGCGTTTATGAGCCAACATCTCTAGGGTAAGGAGTAAAGAATGCGTCGAAGTATTAAAATCAGCAATAAGCGCTATGAACTTGCAACAAATGCCTATACTCCAATCGCTTACAAGAATGAGTTTGGGCAGGATTTTTTTAAGGACCTTTTAGGGCTTTTGAAAAATAAGCAATTGGTAGCTCAATTGAACAAATTAGAAAAAGGGAATGATTTGGTAGCGGAAAGCGTCGACCTATCTCTTTTAGAAGATTTTGATATTACCTTTTTCTATCGTCTATTTTGGGTATTTGCTAAATCAGGCAATCCTAAAATTAAACCGTTTGATGATTTCTTCATGGAGATAGAAGAATTTCCTCTTGACGAAGTTTGTCCGCTAATGATGGAAATGTTGAATACGGTACTGCAAACAAAAAAGAAACAGACACATCAGAAACAGCAAGCGAAGAAGCCTTCACGGTAGAATCCTATCTATCTTGTTGCAAGGAAACTGGCTTATCTATCGATGATCTCAAGCATATTTCTATTGGGATGGCTTTAGATTATCAGACAGATTATGTCAATTTGCGTAGCGAAAATAAAACGGGTAGTCGGAAGGCTACCCAAGCTGATTTTGATGCATTTTAGAGAAAAAGCGAGTGCTGAGAGAGCGATTGTGAGGACAAGTTCCTTTAGTTGGCTAGTGTTCTGGTCATAGAAAACCTCTCAGCGCTCCTTATTTTTAAGGAAAGGAGGAAATATGGCAGGAAATATCAAAGGGATAAAAATTGAAATCGATGGCGATACCCAGCCCTTACAAAAAGCGTTAAAAGGTGTCAATCAAGAGTCTGCTAACGCAACAAAAGAGCTGAAACAAATTGATAATGCTTTAAAGTTTGATACTGGGAATGTTACCTTACTAACCCAAAAACAAGAAGTCTTACAGAAGCAAGTTGGAACCACTCGGGAAAAACTAGAAACCTTAAGACAAGCTCAATCTCAAGTTGAGGAGCAGTTTAAAAAAGGAGATATTGGCGCAGATCAGTATCGTGCTTTCCAGCGTGAAGTAGAAGTGACTCAAAATGTCCTAAAAGGATACGAGGGAAAACTAGCTAGTGTCAATCAGGCTCTTGAGGGTAATGGGAATGCAACCAAGAATAACCAAACCCAACTGAAAGAATTGCAGAATGAGCAAAAACTACTTGCCAGCGAATCTGAAAAAGTAGTTAGTTCGTTTAAGCTACAAGAAAGTCAGATGGGTGCCAACGCTAGTGAAGCTGACAAGTTGGCATTGGCTGAAAAGAAGATTGGTGCACAATCTGATATTGTCGCTCGTCAAATTGAAAATCTTGAGAAGCAGTTAGAAATCACTAAAAAAGAATATGGTGAAAACTCAGCCGAAGCTAACAAGATGGAAGCAGAGCTAAATCAAGCTAAGACTGCTTTTAACAATCTCAACAATGAGATGAAGGGGACTAAGTCTGTAGCAGATAGCGCACAAGAAAGCTTGGGTGAGATAGCTAAAGCTGCAAGAGCTGAATTGCTCCAGCAGTTTAGTGAGAAATTGGGTGATATTTCAGAAAAACTTGTTGACGTTGGGAAAGAAGCTATTGAAGCCGCTGCTTCAATGCAAGCAAGTAATGCCCAATTTAGTACAGTTTTTGGGGATATGGAAGGTCAAGCTAGAGAGGCTCTTAATAATATTGGGAAAGAAATGTCTATTGTGCCAGAACGATTACAAGGAAGTTTCACCCAAATGGCCTCCTTTGCAAAAACATCTGGTCTAGATACAGCTCAAGCCTTAGATTTATCTACTAGGGCAACTAAGGCAGCGGCAGATGGTGCTGCTTTTTACGACAAATCTATTGAGAGTGTTACTGAGAGCCTTCAATCATTTCTTAAAGGAAATTTTGCCAACGATGCGGCTTTGGGTATCTCTGCGACAGAAACAACTCGTAATGCGGCAGCAAATAAACTGTACGGCAAGTCATTCAAGGATTTGAGTGAAGCACAAAAGCAATTAACTTTGCTTCAAATGGTTGAAGACGGGAATGAACTTTCTGGAGCACTTGGTCAAGCTGCAAGAGAATCTGACGGCTTAGAAAACGTCATGGGGAATCTAAAACAATCTGGAACTAATGCCTTGGCTGCATTAGGTCAACCTCTTTTGGAAATGTTGATTCCTGTTTTTCAAGCTTTAGGAGACATCATAAAAGGTGTGGCAGATTGGTTTGGTACTTTGCCTGGTCCGATTAAAGAATTTGTTGTCATTTTAGGGACAGTTGTTACTGCTGTAGGAGTTATAGCACCGATATTCCTAACTTTACAAGCAGCTGCAACAGCTCTTGAACTTTCAATAGGAGGCATGATTGCCGCCGCCTTACCAATCATTGGGACAGCAGCTGCAATAGCGGCCGCAGTGGCAGCGGTCGTTGTCATTTTAAAATATTTATGGGAAACGAATGAAGGATTTCGTAACGCCGTCACAGTTGTGTGGGAGGCTATTTCATCTGTCATCAATACTGTTGTAGGTGAAATTTCAAATTTCATCATGAGTATTTTTGGAACGGTTGTAACTTGGTGGACTGAAAACCAAGAACTAATCCGTTCAATTACGGATGCTGTCTGGACTAGCATTTCCGCTATCATTAGCGCTGTTATGACTGTTATAGGTCCTCTTATAGAGGGAGAGTGGAATAATATTCAGATTATCACCTCTACAGTTTGGGAAGTGATTAAAACGGTAGTTGAAACAGCTATCAATGTTGTTTTGGGTATTATCAAGGCAGTGATGCAGATCATTACTGGTGACTGGTCGGGCGCTTGGGAAACCATTAAGAGCGTCGGAGAAACAATCTGGAATGGGATTGCAAGCGTCATTGGGACTATTTTTAATGGCATAGCTCAGGTATTGTCTAATATCTGGAACACTATCTCAACGGTTGCTTCAACTGTTTGGAACGGCATCAAATCCACTCTCTCAGGAATATTTGATGGTATTTCAAGTTCGGTCTCGAGTGTCTTTAACGGTATAAGAGATACGATTAGCAATATCTGGAATAGTATTCAATCAACCGCAAGTAGCATTTGGAACGGTATTAAAGATACAATCGGCAATGCTATTAACGGGGCTAAGGATTTAGTTGGTAGTGCAATTGAAGCTATTAAGGGATTCTTTAACTTTGAATTTAGATGGCCTCACATCCCTCTACCACACTTTAGTATTTCAGGCTCTCTTAACCCAGTTGACTGGTTGAGTAATGGGCTGCCAAGTATTGGCGTAGAGTGGTATGCCAAGGGTGGTATCTTGACCAAGCCGACTGTTTTCGGTTCAAACGGAAATAGTTTGATGGTTGGTGGAGAGGCTGGAAACGAGGCTGTCTTACCACTAAACGAACGCACCTTGGGAGCTATCGGCCGTGGAATAGCCCAAACAATGGGAGGTCTGTCTCCTGTTATCAATGTCAGCATTAGTGGAAATAACATCAGTGAAGAGATGGATATCAATCGCATTGCTGACGTTGTCGCTCAAAAGATTGCGGATGAACTGCAACGGAAAACACAACTTAGAGGAGGAATTGCATGATCAAACACAATGAATTGGTGATTGATGGTATAGCAACCTCCTCCTTTCCTTTTGATGTGATTGTAGAAGAAGCGCCATCCATCGTGATTGCCAATAGTAAGACAAAACTATGGGAGCATGACGGTATTAGCGGAGCTATTCTACAAACCAATCATCATAGAGGGATGGTTGAGAAATCCTACACGCTTCACTTAGTCAAACCAAAAGAAGAGGACTTGAACCGTTTTCTGGCTCTCTTTGCAAGAGAGAACTTTTGGCTTGAAAGCGAACGTGTCAAAACAACAAAGATGTGGTGTTACAAGGTAAAAATTTCCGAGACTACTAGAAATCGTGCAGGGTATTATGCGCTAAAAGTAACATTTGAGTGTCATCCTACAAAATTTTTTAAAGTCACGGACAATCAGACCTTTTCAAGAAGTGGCACTTTAAGAACCAAAGGCTCTGCTTTGGCTTTTCCGACAATTACCTTAACTGGTCAGAGTACGACAGAGGTTAGTTTCACAGTGGACAGACAGGTCATCCGATTAGAAAGACTGTCTGGAAAAGCTATCATGGTAAATAACCCTAACAATCCTAGTTTCTTGGACGGAACAGGTTCCAGAATTAAGTGGACAGGGGATTTTATCACGATTGACCCCATCAAAAAACAAGATGTTGGGATTGTCTTAGGTGCTGGTATCAGTTCCATGACGATTGAAACTGTATGGGGGTGGGCATAATGCTATATTTGCTTGAAAGCGACACTCGTAATGTCAAATGGAACGGTATTCCACTGCATGAAGCGACTTCAGCAATCATAAAAGAGCAAATGAACGGGGATTTTACCCTTACTGTTCGCTACCCTATAACGGACTCTGAGATTTATCAATTTTTCCGTGAAGATATGTTGATAAAGGCACCAGCGCCTGTGATTGGTCCGCAGTTGTTCCGCATCAAAAAACCAGTAGAGAATGATGATCATTTAGAAATCACTGCTTACCACATCACTGACGACGTCATGCAGCGGTCTATCAATCCTCTGTCTGTCAACAAGCAGAGTTGCTGGCAGGCTCTTTCTCAATTGGTACAAGTTGCTAAGTCTCCTATCAATGATTTTTCATTTACCAGTGATATCACAGACAGGAGAACCATCAACACAAAAGAAGTAGAAACACTCTACAGCGTGTTGATGGATGGCGCTCACTCAATCGTGGGAACATGGGAAGGAGAGATGGTTCGGGATAATTTCGCTATCTCGATCAAGCGAAATCGAGGAGAGGACAGAGGTGTTATCATCTCTACCCACAAAAACCTTAAATCCTATCAACGAACCAAAAACTCACAAAATGTTGTTACTCGGATTCATGCCAAGTCTACATTTAAGGCAGAGGGTGCCAAGGAAGATACAACGATTTCTATAACGGTTGATAGTCCCTTAATTGGTACTTACCCTTATATCAACGAAAGAAGTTATACCAATAACAACATTCAGACTGTTGAGGAGCTGACAAAGTGGGCTAGTGCTAAATTTACTAACGAACACATAGATAAGGCTACAGATGCCATTAAGATTGAAGCCTATGAACTTGATGGGCAGACTGTCCACATGGGTGACACAGTCAATTTGAAAAGCTATAAGCACAATGTGGACGTTTACAAGAAAGCCATTGCCTACGAGTATGACTGTTTGGCAAACAATGGACAAGGAGCCTATCTGACTATTACCTTTGATGATAAAGTGAAATCAGGGGGAAATGGTGGCGGTGTTTCAGCAGTAGCCAATGCGATTTTGGACAAGCAAGAAACAAAATTTGACATTATGCTTGAGCGTGCGATCGCTAACGCTGACCGTGCCTTTGATGCTAGATTTGCTAAGAATGAGAAAGCTATCACGGATGCCATCGAGCAGTACAAGGCTAAGGCCGAAGAAATGGGCGCTAAGATTCATGAAAAAATGGAGAAAGAGCGTCCTGAGTTAGTGAAGCTAATCCGTGAAGAGTTGATGAGTGGCGCTGACTCAATCGCTGAACTGAGCAAGAAACTGGAACAGGTCAGTGAAACTGCAAGAGTCAACGCAAGCCTGATAGGTGGAGACGGGAATACTCAGTACAACAAGAACCGCTTGAATGGTGGCACGGCTAAAAAAATCAGTTACGGAACTGATTTTGTGGAGGTTGGACACAACGGAGAGGGCTTTGAACTTGGTAAGACTTACGTCATCAGCTGGTCAGCAACCTGTACACCTTACGGTAAGACAGATGTGACTGTGGTAGTCAATAAGAATCCATTTTACGGTGGCCACGTTCATTTGGCGCCTGCTAATACGGTCATGCCAGCGATTGAGAAGGACCTGATCCAGAAAGAAGAGCAGGTCTTAGCGGTCTACTACGGTGCCTATCGTTTGACATTCTCAGGGGACTGGTATCAGAACGTAGAGCAGTCTGTGACGATTGACAATCAGACAAGGCGGATTGAACTAGCGCCAGTCTACAAGACGGTTGCTGACGGACAAAATTCAAGATATGACGGAAGTTGGAACGAGAGTCCAACTTTTATTTTCGACGGAGGTAGAACATGACGGAAACAATCCCAATAAGGGTACAACACAAGCGCATGTCAGCGAGTGATTGGGCAAGTAGTTCTTTAATCTTGCTCGATGGCGAGTTAGGCGTTGAGAGTGACACAGGAAAAGTTAAGGTAGGAAATGGCCGTGACCGATTCTCAGCTCTTCAATACCTGACAGGTCCCAAAGGAGACCGTGGAGAAACAGGGCCAGCAGGACCACAAGGCGCAGACGGTGTTATGCGGTTCGAGAACCTGACAACCCAGCAGAGAGAGGGCTTGCGTGGCGAAAATGGCCACAGCTTAAATGCGAATGTACGTATTGAGGGAAGTTATCGAAACGGTGCGACTAGTCAGTTAAATTTGATCGCGGACGTCTACTATGACGGAACACGTTTAACCAGTGGCTATACTGTTGATTATTACTACAGAGGTTTTGGAAATAACAACTGGCAAAGCTTGCTGAGCCAAACGCCCGATGCCAATGGAAAGTTTGGCCAGTGGAATGCTTCTCAGCGTTCAGGAGGCTGGCTTGAGGTCTATATCGTTGTAACGTACAACGGAATCAAAGCAGCTGCTAGCACACGGCTTGACAATGTTAGCGACGGCGCAAGAGGCGCTGCAGGAGAACGTGGGCCAGCAGGACCAGAAGGAGCTAGAGGCCCAGCAGGTCCAGCAGGCCCCAGAGGTACGGACGGAGCTAGAGGTGCCGACGGTGCGCCTGGTCAGAACATCATCAACCAAAATGGTGGACAAGCGATGAAATACTGGGCTGGAACAAGGTCTCAATATGACGCAATTTCTAACAAAGATGCTAATACCATCTACGATATCTACAGGTAGGAGTAACTATGGCTAGAGAAGGAATTTACGCGGGTGGCAAGGAAATTATCCAGCGCTATGTTGGGACAAGGCTGGTTTGGGAGAAAGTCACAATCCAGTTTGACGAAGTTTTAAGATTCACTTCAAACCGCTACGGTTCATTTTGGCGCTTTGGCTCTACAGAACGAGCCTTCATTGACTTAGGTACATCCGAACGTCGTCCATATGGTTTAGAGGGTATAGAGAACTGTAACGTGTTGAAGCTTCAAAATTCTAACAAGATATTTGAAGTCAGGGTAGTAGTAGGTCAGCAAGATACTGGAACTTCTGCGAACTACCGAAGACATTACAATTACCAACTGTTCGTTATTTTCAAAAATACGGACGAAGTGGAGGATTTTCTATCCAATAAGTACAACGAAACCTATATTTTTGGAACAAAAAGAGGAAGCTAACACATGGATATTACCATTCAAAATGTCCGTTCGCCTGCTTTGGAGCATAACGGGCGGTATTATAAGGTCTTTCAGCCACGGACACGAGATGAACTGCTGAAACTGCATCACATGGGCTGTGTGGGAGATACAGTGCTGACGGATATCCAGCTAGAACAAGGGGATTTCCCAACTAGCTTTGTAGAACCAACTGTCACACAACGTACCCTGTCAGGTCTCTTCAAGGATATGCGCTCTATTGAACTGGAGTTGAGAGACCCGAACAGTACCTTATGGGGCAAAATCCAGCAGAATAATCAAGGGGCGCTAACTCAGTTCTTCGATACGAATGTTAAGAGTGCCATCGCTCAAACCGCTAGAGAAATCAGGCAAGAAGTGCGAGATGCTGCTAACAGTGCGAGGGTCCAAGTGACACCAGAAGGTGTGACCATTGGATCTACTACCTTAACGGGCGAGCAGTTAGCTACGACTATTTCGACCAGTTCGAAAGGCGTTGACATCATCGCTCCGAAAGTCAGGGTGAAATCCGACATGATTGTGGATGGTGCGGTGACTGCTGGGAAGTTAGCAGCTGGCTCTGTGACTGCTGAAAACATCCAAGCTGGTGCTATCACAGGCGATAAAATCAGCGTAGATGATGCCTTAATCAAGAATCTGACCGCTAGAGATGCCTTGATTGACAAGTTGACATCTAAGGAAATCTTTGCGACTAAGATTGAATCTGTCGTGTCTAGCTCAACATTTCTTGAAGCCTATCAAGGTAAAATCGGTGGCTTCACGCTTGGACAATTCGACCAAGGAGGTGGACACTGGATTTCTGGGGTTAATAAATTCGCGGTTGGCATGGGGAATGGCGAGGGTCATGGCGAGACTCGGACAGCCTTTTGGGCAAATTGGGGAAACAATTGGAGTAAAGCAGGACCTAGAGCGTGGAACGTCAATACTGACGGGAAAATGTACTGTAGGAATGATGTACATTTCTATGCAGAAACCAATTTCACAGGCGAGAGTACCACGAATTTTTATGGAGCAGTAAAATTCACTCAGTCACCCGTATTCGCTGGAAACATCAATATGGGAAATAGTAACATTTTTGGTAATGGCTATAATCCTGCTGGAGGTGTCAATAAGGTTGTTTGGTGGAGTGAACTTGAAACAGTCGCTTTCCGAAAACATACAGATATAGATGCAATCAAGAAACGCTTGAACAGAATTGAAAGCCATCTAGGAATTAGCAGTAGTTAGAAAATGGAGAAACTGCATGGATAATCACATAATCGACAAGCTAGTCACTGAGTCGCTTGTCAACCGCTTGGCTGAGGGCGAATTGGATCGTGCGAATTTAGAGGCACGCTATACGCTGACTTTGGCTGAATTACGGGTCTTTAAAGCCGTGCTGGAATATGAACCAGCACTTAAAGAACTATTTGAAGAAACACAAGCAAAAATGGAAGGAACTAACAAATGACTTACAAATTAACAGGAAGCCCGACTTTAAAAGGGGAAAAGAATGTCACTATCGTAACGATTGAGAAAGAAGAACCTGGACGCTACAGCTATGAGCGTGTTGAATTGCCAGGTAATCGCATGAATGATAATGAAGAAGTGCTGATTCAAGCAGTACTGGACCATATCCGTACAGAACTTGACCCAACGAGCGCTCTTGTACAGACTCAGGCTAAGTTAGAAGAAACTCACGTTAAGCTTCAAGAGGCTGAACAGAAATTGGCACAAGCCGAAGCTAAGCAGACGGCCACAGATCAAGCAGTTAAGCAGAACAAGACTGAAAGCGACCACTACGGCAAAGTTAGCTACGCATTAGTTTTAACGTTGATAACAGAAAAATTGCTTCAGTACGGAACAGCTTATAAAGTTTTAGTTGATTTAATTCAATCAGCTGAAGTAGGTAAACACTATATGCCAGGTGATTTGATTACCATCGAAGACCCAGAGCACGTTGAGTTGGATGGTGAAGGTAAGAGGGTTCTAGTACAACTTAACCGTGAATTTACTTATAATGGAGAGCCTGCAAGCGACTTTATTCGTAATGGACGTCTTGAACGTGATGGATATGGCGCAGCATGGAAGTACGAGCCTAAAGAACAAAATGAGCCTACGAATGTCGCACCAGTAGCTACAGTTTCTACGACAGCTACCGTGGCACCTACAACTGCAGAACCTCCTGCTACAACAGTTACACCTAACCAATAGTGGAGGTGCTTTATGGACGTCTTAAAATCAACAGAGCATTTCTTCATGAACGTGCTACCAGTAGCTTCACCGATTATTATCGCTTGGCTTAGCTACAAACTGCCGAAGAAATCAAAGGAACAGACAGACCAAATCATTTCAGAGTTAAGTGAAGTCAAGAAACAAATCAAAGATGTCCAGATTACTACTGAAGAGAACAACGCCAAAATTGACGAAGTACAGGCAAAGCTAAAACTACACGACGATGCGCACCTTGTAACGATGAGGACGCACCTCGATCGTGACATTCGTAGAGCTATCCGTCGTGGTTTTACAACTAAAGATGAGTTCTATGTAGTAGAAAACATGCACAACAGCTACAAGGCTTTGGGTGGTAATGGCTACATTGACCACTTGTACAACAATTTTGAAGCGTTGCAGATTAGAGATGACATCTTAGTTGAAGATGAGAAAGGAGCGCAGAATGGGTTGTAACACGACCAATCTAGCTCAATTTGACGGTGGCTGTCTTATTAAACAAGGAGATATCTCTTCCACATTTGGTTATGAACTACTAGATGAGAATTTCCAAGCGATTACTTCACTCAATGGACAAGAAGCACTTGTTACATTGACTTTAGGTAATTCGCAATGGTCAAGAAGGCTCACAGTAGAGAATCAAAGCGTGGTATTTAGTATCACGGATATCTTACCAATCGGCAAGTATCGGCTAGAAATTAACGTAGGTGGTTATGTATTTCCAAGTGATAGAGGAACCCACATCAAGATAGTGACTTCAGACAAAGAATTGGTCACAGAGGAAATCCATGCTCTCAAAGAGCTGGATATCGCAAAGGAAGTTGAAAAACAGCTTGCAGGTAAAACTGCAAGCGAAGGTGGAGCATGTCAGGAAATCCCTGATTTGCTCATGTATTATAATATTGGAAAGGTGTAAAAATTATGGATACAAGTAAATGGATTGCATTCGCCAAAGCATTGGGAGTGGATTACAAGGCGCTGAAGCAATTAATCGATACAAAGATTGACAGCGCTACGTTAACGCAAGCTATTGAGCAGGCAAAAACCGCAGTGAAAGCTGAGATTTTAGGTGACGGTGTTCCTGAAAATCTTGACACACTGAAAGAGATTGCTACGATGATTTCAAGCATGAGTGGTGATACTGAAGGTGCAGTCGTTCAAAAATTGGCCGACCTCGGTCGTCGTATTGATGAATTTACAAACCTCGACCTTGTCTCAACTTATAACGCAGCGAAAGCGTGATTGCCATGAGCAATTTAGAAGCATTCGCTCAAGCTGTTGGCCGTGATGTGAAGGTGCTGAACCAAAAGCCTGAACCAAGGCTTACACTGACAGGAAATACCCTCGGTATCGCTGGGGGTAATAATGTCACTCTACCGCTACCAGATAACGTAGGTCATGAAATCCGTGGTACAGGCTCGCCAGAGGGGCGTATCACAGCCGAAATCGGAACAACCTATGTAGATGTTAATGTCACGAATGGTGCTCTGAAATGGATAAAAGAAAGTGGAAATGGTAATACTGGCTGGCGTGTACTGATTGGTGATACTGGCTGGAGAACGTTAAACAGTGTCTCTAGAGCAGGCAACTCATTCATTAAGATACGAAGAGTTAACAACCTTGTTACTTATCAATTTGGTGGCCTTCAATGGGGTTGGTTTGGAGTAGGCAGACGAAATGGACCTGGATTTGCAAGGCACAATAGCAGTGGGGACAAAGGTGCTAAAGTGTTAGGTCCTGGTGGAATACCTGCAGGATTTAGGAGTGAGGCGTCACTGATTGGTGGAATTTATAATGACGCTGGGAAGCCGTATGGGATATGGTATCTCGGAGGAGTAACCGACTCAAACTTCATACAATTTACATTTAATGACCCTATCCCCACAGATAAAGATATTGGAGATATACGAGTAAGTGCTATCTCATACTTGACAGATGAGGCTTGGCCTACAACATTACCATAAGAAAGGAAAAATATATGATTAACTGGAAACTACGACTAGAAAATAAATACTTTTGGCTGACTGCAATCCCAGCCCTCTTGCTTGTCTTGCAAGCTGGTGCAGCAGTCTTTGGATATCATCTGGATTTGGGTGATATCGGAAACAAGCTGATTCTGCTTGTCAATGCGGTGTTCGTGTTCTTGACTGCTATCGGTCTGGTCAATGACCCAACGACTAGCGGAATCACAGACAGCACACGAGCGCTAGAATACAAGAAACCAAGTGAGGAATAAGAATGACAGTGAATATTGAAACTGCAATTGACTGGATGAAAGAGCGTGAAGGTAAGGTTTCTTACTCAATGGATTTGAGAGATGGGCCAGACTCTTACGACTGCTCTAGTTCGATTTACTACTCATTGATGAGTGCTGGGGCAATTTCAGCAGGTTGGGCCGTAAATACTGAATACGAACACCAGTGGTTAATGGATAATGGGTATACCCTTATTGCGGAGAACACACCTTGGGACGCTCAACGTGGGGATATCTTCATCTGGGGACGTCGTGGATATTCTAGTGGTGCTGGTGGACACACTGGTATGTTTGTGGACGAGAACAATATTATCCACTGTAACTATCGCTTCGATGGTATCACTGTGAATGACCATGATGATATCTGGCTATACGCTGGACGTCCTTACTATTATGTTTATCGTTTAGCTAACGCAGACGCACAACCTGCAGAAGTTAAACGAGGCTGGCAGAAGAATGATACAGGCTACTGGTACGTTAAAGAAGACGGCTCTTATCCAAAAGACAAGTTTGAAAAAGTTGAAGGTACTTGGTACTACTTTGACGGGTCAGGCTACATGCTTGCAGACCGCTGGCATAAGCACTCGGACGGTAACTGGTACTGGTTCGACAACTCAGGCGCAATGGCCACAGGCTGGAAGAAAATCGCTGAGAAGTGGTACTATTTCGACGCAGAAGGTGCTATGAAGACAGGTTGGGTCAAATACAAGGACACTTGGTACTACCTAGACGGTAAAGAAGGCACTATGGTATCAAATGCCTTCATCCAGTCGGCCGACGGCTCGGGCTGGTATTACATTAAACCAGACGGAACAATGGCAGACAAGCCAGAATTCACAGTAGAGCCAGAAGGCTTGATTACGACTAAATAATTTTAAAAAATAAATAGAAAGGAAACTTTCTAAATTGTTCTTTCACCGCAGGCTTAGGCTTGCGGTTTTTTGTTTGCTTAAAAATGGATTTAAAATCCAAGAAATGTAAATCGAATAAACGGATTTCAAATCCGTAAAATCATCTGATTGGGGGAGTAGTGGTTTTGTAAAAAATAAAAACAGTGAAATTACTCACTGATCCTTTTGTAAACTATTAGAATTAAATTGCAACCTTCTCAACTATACGGGCAAAAGTGAATACGACGATGAATACGATTTAAAAAAATAACGACAATTGACAGAAATGATTTAAAAGAAAAATAAGTGAAAACTCAACTATCAACAAGCAATGGAAAGTACTTGTAAACACAAATTCTTTATACCATAGTTCGTGACAGTTCCAGCTTTTTTTGATAAAATCATACAGTATGCCCTTGGGCACAAAGTATGAACTGGGACTGTTTTTCCCAGCTTCGCAGGGATTATCCTATCAAACACTTATCATCTCTGGCTGCGCCCTGGAGACGAACTTATTGCACGGGCAGGTGGTCTCCATAAGTTCATGAATTGGGACCAGCCAATCCTGACAGATAGTGGAGGTTTCCAGGTTTATTCTCTAGCTGATAGCCGTAATATCACAGAAGAAGGGGTAACCTTTAAAAACCATCTAAATGGTTCTAAGATGTTCCTATCTCCAGAGAAGGCTATTTCTATTCAGAACAATCTAGGATCAGACATCATGATGTCCTTTGACGAATGTCCTCAGTTTTATCAACCTTACGACTACGTTAAGAAATCAATCGAGCGTACCAGCCGTTGGGCTGAGCGTGGTTTGAAGGCTCATCGTCGTCCGCATGACCAAGGGTTATTTGGGATTGTGCAGGGG
>QWCZ01002885.1_pt1 | contig 14352 bp, 11 predicted proteins | sample 1972651 | NCBI WGS metagenome assembly QWCZ01 (sample SAMN09866695, study PRJNA288562) | Human oral metagenome isolate pre1_saliva, whole genome shotgun sequencing... | isolation source: mouth | host: Homo sapiens | place: USA: California
TATAGTATCATATATGACTTTAATCTTATGTTAAAATGGGTAAATAAGAAAAAAAATAAAGCATATAGATTTTTCTCATTAAATTTTGAAAAATCTTTTATTCATACATTTGATGGTATGAGAATAGTTATTAGTTTGACCTCGTTCAATAAGGTCATCTATTAGTGAGTTATAAAGATCTACTACTTCATTATAATCATCTACTTTAACAAGTTCAAGGTTGATTGATTCATCATCAGACTCTATTGCTATAGTATAAACATTACATGAAAATTTAGCTTCTTCTAATTTAGGTAACTCACCATCTAAAATGTCTTCGATATAATCTCTCATAATCATCAGCCTCGCTTTAAAAAGTATAGTAAAACAAATAACTGAAAGCTGTGATATAAGAGCATATATCTATATGCTTTATCCTATTTCACTATAATAATATACAATTACGATAGAAGTTAGCCATTTTAACATAAGATTAAATTAAATAAGAAAGGGGGAATATATGCAATGGCAGATAATAAACCCACTGGTAATCATAGACATAATGTGTCTAATAATATAATAAATGAAACCGGTAGAGCTGTTGGTACTGCAGTTGGAGCTGCTGCCCCTGGTGTCGGTACGGCTATAGGAAATGCTGCTCCAGGAGTAGGTATTGCAATTGGTAATGCTGCTGAAGGCGTTGGATCTGGTATTGGTAATGTCGTTGGCGGTGTTGGTACCGCTATTGGCGAAGCTGCTCCAGGAATAGGTACTGCAATTGGTAATGCTGCACCTGGTGTTGGTACAGCTATAGGAAATGTAGCAGGCGGTGTTGTATCTGGTGCAGTCTCAGGTCTAGGTGAAGGTATTGGTAAAGTAGCCGAAGGTGTTGGGTCAGGTATTGGTAAAGCTGCTGAAGGTATCGGAACTGGTATTGGTAAAGCAACTGGATCATCTGGCTCTAACGGCTATTCTAATATACAGAGTGGTAAAAATGTAGATAATAATTATGCTACTACTGCAACTGCTCCTGGAAAATCTGATAATCTTACATATGGTAGTACTAACTCAAACTATGATAGTAGTTTCTCTGGTCGAGTAGGATCTGCTATAGGTGGAGTTGTTGATAAAGGTAAGAATGCCGTATATAAGAAAGTAACTGATACTAAAAATAGTATTTATAACTCAACTATAGGTGCAGTAGATACTAAGGTTACTGGATTTGGTAATGATGTTATTAATAAGATTAATGGTATTGGTGATACTATTGAAGGTATTAATGGTAATCCTAGTGTACTTGATCAGACTACTAGACCAGAGTTTGATGAATCAACAGCTGGTCTATTAAAATATGTAAAAGCAAATGGTCTTGGTATTGGTCCTGGGCGAGTAAGTCAAGTAGAAAAATATCAAAAGTTTGCTAGATATGAAAGATTAGATCCTAATAACTGGATGGGTGCTACTAGAGAATTTATATTCTTCACTACACCAGATTTACAGTTATTCAAAGGACCTACATTGAATCCATCTATTGCTAATAATGCCTTAATGGTTGAGGCATTTAAAAGATATAACGATGTATTACAAAGTCTAAGCTATTCTGCTTGTGGTAGACCATTCGTTAATCTCTTATCTAACTATAAGAGATCTAATGTAGATTTACCAGATATCAATACAGCTAGTGACTATGAGACATCTAAAAATATTCTTGGATCTTCTTTATTCTATCGTGGTACTTCATATGAATCAGATGAAAATCATGAATTCTCTGTTGAATTTGAAGATACAAAGTATCTAGAAGTATATATGTGGTTCAGATTATTCGATGAATATGAACGTATGAAACACTATGGTTTAGTTGACTTTGTTGATGATAACTATCTTAATGGTAAAATCATTCATGATCAAATGGCTATGTATAAATTCATAGTTGGTGAAGATGGTGAATCTATTATACACTACTCTAAGTTTATTGGAGTATATCCTAAGAATGTACCAAGGAGTACATTCTCTGATCTTCCTGCAGATGGTAATGTGAAGTTTACTATTAACTTTAAAGCATCATATGTAGAAGATATGGATCCTAATATTATATTGGACTTTAATGAAGTTGCTAAAAAGATTCCAGCTGGCGATCCAAAGCTAGGTGGATTCATGGATGAATTTAATGGTTGGAGTGGTGAATTTATGCAAAGACCTTATATTGCTTTACCTCCATCTATGCTTTATCAGGGTGGTACTGCAGGTAATGCTGTAAATGGTACTACAGGAACTAGTGGTGATGCCCAAAACCGTATGGTAGGTGGTATTGGTGGACAGGCTCCAAAGAATATAGTTGGTCGTGCTAAAGGTGCAATCAATAGTGCTTATGATACAGTATCCACTGTTAGTAATAATCTTGAAACTGCATATAATGAAACTCAAAAGGCTAAGGCTGCTGAGCCAACTAGTAAGTTCACTTACTTCCAAGACCCTAAATATGAATTAAATTATGGTTATAATGAAACGTTACCTAACAAAGGTTTCTATAAACTCAAATGGGAGGGATAATTAAATGGCATCTGATGCGGTATCAGTAAACAAGACTCTCCGATCTTATCAGGAGACAGTCCTAAATACAGTTCAAAATGATACTTTACTTAATGCCAATATATATGATATACATCAATATATTGAAAATATTAAGAAAAGATATGTAGATGAAGATGAAATATTAAAGCTAAGTTTGAGAAAAATGTAATCTCTCACGCTTTAATGCTTGGCATCAATAAGATTTTTGCTGAGCCTGCAACTATGCAAGCAATGTTTGTCTTCTATGAAGATGAACTTGTATTGAATACGATCTCTGATACATTCAGATTTGATCGTGATATAAAAATCATGGTAGGCGATTATGAATTCCACTTACCATATGACTTAATTATCAAACGTATTGAGTTGCCTACTGGGGAGTATATCTATACGGGTATGTATGACACTACTCAAAGTAACCCTATTATCACTAGGAACTCTAATGATGTTGATCCATACTTAAAGCCTACAGTTAGATCTAAGATTGATGGTCGTAATGTAGTTATGCTTTTAGTAGATTTACGTCAATACGAGTATATGACATATCATAAAACTATCATTACCAATAATCCATTAGAATCCAAAATGCTACAATTTGAATTCGATAATCAATTAGCCGGTTTTGATGTAGATGTCAAAGAATATGATCAACCAACAAGAAAACTCAAACCAGTTTATAATGGTTTGAATACTGATGGTGTATCTAACTTCTGTAACTATACTTATATTGACTCTTCTACTATTCGAGTTATGTTTGATAACACATCATACTTACCTACGGCTAATACTGAAGTTACAGTAAATCTATATACTTGTCAGGGTGCTAGTGGTAATATATCTTATAAAGATAGTATTTACTTTAGAGTCAAATCTGATAAGATGAATTACGATAGACTTAACTTATTAGTTATTCCTACATCGGATTCTCAATATGGTATTGATAAAAAATCTATTGCTGACTTAAAGAGACTTATTCCTAAAGAGGCTCTTGCTCGTGGTAGTGTTACCAATAGCACTGATATTAATAACTACTTCAATACTATTGATGACGATGATAATAAGCTATTCTTCTTCAAGAAGATGGATAATCCATTAGCTCGTTTGTATTATGCATTCGTATTGATGGACTCTCCTACAAATATCATTCCAACTAATACTATTCCAATTGAAGCTATTAGACGTGACTTTGATAATATCTCTGATTCAAACTATATCTTGACTGCTGGTAATGTCATTAAATATGATGGTACAACTAATGCATCTATAGCATATCAGGCTTCTGAAGATGAACTTAATGCTGCGAGAAAGAATGAGTTCTTATATATGAATCCATTCATGTGTATCGTTAATAAGAAACCTTTATATGTATCTTATTATATGAATATCATGGATGTAAACAAGTTACTTGAATTTACTTATGTAAACCAAGACTCCAAAGTACAGTTCATTGCTACTAAGATGAATTGGTACAGACATTACTTGACTGATCGTGATACATATTTTGGTGATATTTCTATCATGCAAAATATTCAATCAGATATTGGTCTAGTCCACAAGGATGATCCATATGATCCAGAAAAGATTACTGGTGTAGATGTTAAAGTCTTAGCAGTATTCTATACTGATGAAAAGTATCAAGTTCCTTACAGATGGGCTGAAGCTGAGTTTGTAAACTACGATCAAAATACTTATGTAATGGATTATAAGTTCAAGCTCAATACTGATAATAAGATTGATAAGAATATCAAGCTTAAGATCAATAATGTCTATGAAGTTGGTAATGCAACTAGATTGAGTCCTGGGTATATGGCTAATAATATGCATATGAAAATATTCGTATTTGCCAAAGATGTATTCGGTTATAGTGCAGGTCTTCATAAATCAGATCAAATCTTTACAGCTGATTTCTTAGAAGGCTATAGCTTAACTAATGAATACACTGTTAAGTATGGTATTGACTTCTTATATAATTACTCTGACTTGATTGAGTCTCATATTAAAGTTAAAAAGCAAGATAATGGTCAAATCTCTTATATTGTAGATCGTGTACCAGTTATCTCTTATGATTACGTGAATACGGAAGAACGAATTCAAGACTTTATCAATAATCTTGAAAAGAAACGTATTCATATTCTTGATTGTCTAGACGTACTAGAAGATAGCTTCGGTATAGACATCAAGTTCTTTAACACATATGGTCCATCTAAACTATTCTATGTGAATGATGGTGTACCATTAAATAGAGTTAACCTATCTATGACCTTCAAGGTTAAGTTCTTAACAACTACTGATAAATACTTAAGTGAATATATTAAGAATGATATTAGAAAGTATATTGAAGATAAATCTAGAATCTCTGATATCCATATCCCTAACATCGTTACTTATATAACTCAAAAGTATGCAGAGAATGTAACTTACTTTGAATTCTTAGATTTTAATGGATATGGTCCAGGATATCAACACATTTATCGTAAAGATGAATCTATTGTTGGTAGAATTCCTGAATTCTTGAATATTAATACTATTGGTACTGAAAACAATGCCTTAGATATTAATATCATAATAGCTTAATTTATATTAGTCTTTAACTCTATACGTGTAACAATTTAATAAATCTAACCTATTTTGGTTAAAAAAATTAATTAAACCTTTTATACTATTAAGTATAACTTTTTAAGGAGGATACTAATTATGGCATTTTTCGGTGGTCATGATACTGAAGATATCAACGTAACCCTTGAAAACTCCGCTATTTATGAAAGCGAAGTAGGTCTTGGTGTTATTACTTTAGAATGCACTCAATTTGAAGCTGAAATTTTCGCTGATTGCGTTCGTTCCGATATGAAAGAATCCGCACTTGTTCAAGAAGGTGCTGACGTAACTGCTTTCCAAGAAAGTGCTTGGGAAACTGTTAAAACTAAAGTTGTAAACTTTGTTAAAAAAGTTTGGGCTAAAGTTAAAGCCTTCTTCAATGGCTGGTATGCTAAAGTTGCTGCTCGTGTAATGAGCGACAATAAAGCTTTCTATAACAAATTCAAAAAATCTTTGGATTCCAAAGATCTTTCTAAATTGGAAGTTAAATATGAAGCTCCAAAATCTTTAACTGTATCTATCGCAGATATTTCTACATTAACTGGCGGTAAATATAGCGATGCAGATGCTTCTGATATTATTGAAGCATGCTATCTTGGCATTAAAGCTTCCTCTCATGCTGAAGCTAAAAAACAAATTCTTGAAGAATCTTTTGCTGATGAAGATGAAGTTAAATATACTTCTATCGCTTCTGAAATTGAGTCTGAATTAAGCAGCTCCAAAGCAGTTAAAGACGCTCAAAAAGAATACACTAAAGCTGATAAAGGTTTATCTAAAGCTGTTAGTGAGCTTATGAAAAAAGATGAAAATAAAAAAGTAGAAAATATTTCTATGATTGCTAATGCACATGCTAAAGCAAATGTAGTTTTATTGGAAGCTAAATTAGCAGTTGCTAAGAAAACAGCAGCTCAAGCTCGTCGTATCTTTGCTAAAGCTGTAGCATACAGCCCTAAATCTGAAGGCGCTATCGATACTGATCTTCTTATGGTAGAATCAGACGCTTTGATGGCTTAATTACTGTATAATATACGGAGGTAAAATAAATGGCATTTTTCGCTGAATCTACATACGAAGAATCTTATCAAGATCTTGGTATTAAAGTAAATGATTATACTGATTTTGACATGCTTGCATTAGAAGCATGCAATACAGTTCAAGAAATGGATAATGCTATCATGCAAGGTATTGGTCGTTACGAATTAGCACAAGTTCGTGAAGGCGCTGAAGTTGTATATACTGAAGGCATGATGGATACAATTAAATCCAAAATTGAAAAAATCTGGAACTTCATTAAGAACTGGGTTAAAAATGTTTGGAATAAATTTATCGGATGGTTAGAAAGCTACGTTCGTGGCGATAAAGCATTCTTAACTAAATATAAAAAGAAACTTGATGAAAATTTAGTATATTTAGATAAAGATTATGAAAAAACTTTCAAATATGCTAAAATCATTAAAGATGGTATCGAATCTAGCTTTAAAGAATTAGAACAAGCTGGTTCTGCCATCAGTTCTAAAGCCAGTGCTGGTAGAAGCGCTGTTAAAACTGCTGGTGAAAAAACTTCTGAAGCAGCTTCTAAAGCTTTAGAAGAAATCGATGACGAAATCGATAATGTAAAAGAAAAATTCAAAGATGCTGAATTTGAAGAAGAAGTTAATGCTGGTTGGATTAAAAGCAACTTCTCCAAAATTATTGATATGATTGGTCAAGACGTAAGCAAAATTAAACGTCAATATGACAAAAACTTTAAAGCTCTCGAAAAAGATGCTAATGAAAATATCAAAGCCATCTCTGATGCTGGTAAAGATTTGGATCAACCTGGCAAATCTAATCATAATGCATATGTTAATTTCATGAAATCCGTTGCATCTAAAGCTTCTAAATATCATACTTGGGTTTCTTCTTATGAAATCAAAGCTATTAAAGGTGCTAAATCTGATGCTCGTGCAATGGCTCGTGCTATTTTGACAGCAAAACCAAATCCTAAATATAATGAATCCGCTTTCGATCACAATGATTTCGAAGCATACTTCAATATCTAAGATTTAAAACCTTTGAGGAGAGAGATTCAATATCTCTCTCCTCTTTATTTTTATTAACTTTACCTTGGAGGTAATATAATGGAAGGTAATATGAAAGCTTTCTCTTTTGATAGCGTTCTACTAGATAAAATTAATACTCCGCTTTAAAAGAGAACCAAACTTTCTATCGTAATATCTTAGAAAGTGATTCTGAAGTTACTGCAAGAAGAGCTTATGATCAATTCTTCGGTACTTTAACTCGTCTTAATGCATTCTATACTACAAAGTACGTAGATGTATTAGATGAAAATCTTAAACAACTTAAAACTGAAGGGGATTCTAGACTAATCAGTGTAGTTAATGAATACCTAAAAGATTTCAATAATAATGATATTCTTATGGAAGCTGAAATGACTGAATTCAAATTAGATGATGAAATTCCATGCTCTAAGAATATCCTAACTAGCATCTTACACTTCTTTGGTGATAACTTCTATGAATTATCTGAAGAAGATGCTCGTAAGTTATTAGAGATTACTACTAATAACCAAAGCAAAATCATTAAACGTGCTAAAGCTGAAATCATTGATGCTGATCCAGAAGATATCGAAGTTAAAGATTTATCTAGAACTCCAGATATCTTTGTTGGTGCTGATGTTACTAGATCTTTCCATAAAGAATGTGTTGGTAAATGCATCGAAATCGTTAAGTCTGTACGTGATGATTTAGAAGCAAATCTAGATAATGCTAGATTGATCAATAAAGAATATAAGAAACTTTTAAACAAAGTTATTCAATATAGAAATTCTACTAAGATTCGTGTAAATAGCGATGATTATATCCGTAAGATTGAACGTATCATCATTAGTATGATCTCTGAAATCTGGACTTATCATTTGACTGTATATGCAATCAAAGCTCAATATATTCGTAATAACTATTACCAAGCTAAAGGTATCTTAGCTCGTATTGCTGGTATGGCAAATGAAGAATTTGTTGATGATAGAATTGAAGCAGTTGCAGTTGAATCTGCTAAATTCTTAAAAGAACAAGAAGCATTCAAGTTCTCTAAGCTTACTGATGTTGAAATCTTAATGAACCATATCACTGATATGAAGCACAATGATCTTATTATGGATTGCTGTATTAAAGAAGCAATGATTCTCGCTGAAGGTGTAGACGTTGAAAATCGTTTAATGGCAGTTCATGAAGGTGCTTGGGATAAAGTAAAAGAATTCTTTAATAAAATTAAGACATTCGTTATGAACTTATTCGATAAAGTATCTAACTGGTTCGATAAATTCTTTAAATCTAATAAAGAATATATTGAAAAGTATAAAGATCAAATCGATAAACCTACTGCAGGTTTCACTACAGTTAATATGCCTAACTACAAGGAAGGTTTGAATCGTATTCAAGCAGCTCCTAATATTAACTTCAATGGTGTAATTAATACTGCTAGTGGTATGGCTGAAAACAGTGATGTAGATAAAATCATTAATGATTTCCGTAGAACCATTATCAATGAATACAAAGATAATGATGATTGGAAAGAAACTTGTAATGATTATTTCAAAGGCGGTAAAGATACTGATAAAGATTACTCCGCTAATGAAATCAGCATTAGAGAATTAGCTAACCAAGTTTTAAATATTCCTAAGATTGTGGATAATCTTAAGAAAGATAAATCTACAAGCGATCAAATGTTTAAATCTTTAGAGTCTGCTATTAATAAAGCTGCTAGCCAACAACCTACAGCATCTACTAATAATACAGATTCTACTAGCACTTCTAATACAGGGTCTAATACTTCTGCTACACCTGCTGCATCTCCAGCACAAGGTGTTGATCACAGCTCTACATATTTATATGGTGATGTATTTAGTGAATTTGAACTCAATCAAACTAATGCTCCTACACCAGGTGCTACTGGTAGTAATAGTTCTACTATTACTAATGCCGGTAATGAAACTATTGACAAAGTTAAAAATGGTGGTGTTGACTCTAAAACTGCAGTCAATGCTCAAAAGATTGTCAATAGAATTGCATCTACATATAGCACATATTTACAAAGTAAATATCAAATGGCTGAAAAGATCATGTCTGATTACATGAAAATTATCAAAGCTCACGTATCTGCATATGTAAATGCTAATAACAATTCTGAAAAAGCTCAAGAAAATAGCTAATATAAATTCCCCTATGGAGTTGAACTCCATAGGGGTTTTCTTTTATATTTTTTTACTATTATCTGCAGTACTCTTAGGAAGTTTAGCAAATGTCATATTAGTAGAAGCCATAAATCTTTCACCTTGATTTGTATACACTTCTATCTTAGATAGCATCAAGTAATCAGTTGTATCTTCTTTATGCTCTTTGGTATTATTATTAATTAGATATCTAACGTTCATATTGAATATAGAGTTGTCTAATTGCTGTTTACTTAAAGAGATATAAGTAGACTTTAATTCTAATGCATGTTTAAAGTTCTTGATTAATCCCATATTATCATTAGGAATACGGATTAACTTACGTTTACCTAAGTCTTCTACTACATCAGTTAGGTCTAATGCTATATCTATCATAGACTCACCATTAGAACCAACCTTAGATATATCGCTTATTCCACTTATAGCAGTACTACCACTCTGGTATAGTGAACTTAAGTTACTTTTTAGTGCACCCACTGACTTAGATACATTGATTGCGCTATTCTTAGCATTGGCAATCATGTTAGTTTTTGCAACTTGCAAAGATTTAACATAAGTATTTGCACCTTCAAGAATCTGTTTAGAGAAGTCTTTTGGAATATCTCTTGTAGCAGCAATCTGTTTCTTTAATCCATCACCTACATTAGAATTTAGTTTAAGACTATTCTTCATTTGCTCAGTGAAACCTTTCATATCTCCAAGCTTTAATTTAGTAAAGTCCATATTCTTAACCAATTCAGGTAAGTTAGATTTGAGAGCTCTAAGATCTAAATCAAATGTAGCCATAGGAGCGCCTTTTTCATCACGTTCTAATACATACGTTACAGTGTCAGGGCTATTCTGTAGTTTATCTACAATGAAAGTATTACTATGAAGATAGTCAGAGTATTCACTATTGAAGTCGACCATGCCTTTCTTGAAGCTGGCTTTAGATTGCTCTTTCTTTTCAGGTAGTTTACTAACTTCTTTTTGTAGATGGGATACATTATCTGTAAAGTTAGTCGGAGAAATAGCACCAACTAAAGACTTAAAGTTTTCTATATGATAAATCTGACCAGTATATGCTGATTTAAATTTAACAAATGTATCTTCAGACTTTTCAATAGTATCAGTAGATTTAGTCTGCATAGTTACAGTATGCTTAATAATATTAAGAAGCATTTCTCTAACATCCGCATCAGGATTCTTAATACTACCATCTACACCAAGTACTCCTGCGGTACCATTTACTACTTGCTCAGGTAACTGTCTAAGTAATGCTTCAGCCTGAGTTGCTACTGTATCAACTGTAGACTTAGCTTCTTTAGCTTGCTCTACTATCTGATTAAAACTACCTTTAATAGTATCAGTAGCCTGATGGATATTCGTTACTACTTGACGTACACTACTAGATACTTTCTTAATATTATCCATAGTATTCATGATATTCTGATAAGTACCAAAGATACCACCAAATGCTCTAGAGTTTTTAAGATAACTTTGCTGAATAGTTTTAGATGCATCTATTACGGCAGTGAAACCATTTAACTCTTTATCAGTTATATTATCTTTACCATACTTAATATCAGTAGTTGGAACGTCAATGATATAACTCTTAGTTTTATCATCATCACGGAAACCTTCAAGTACAGCATCTTCTTTAGCACCTATATCAGATAAGTTAAACTTAACAGTCTCATACTTATCTAGATTACGTAATGTAGCTTTACCAGATTTAGATACTAAATAAATATTATCTAAGTCCATAAAGAATCTATATCCTGTATTATAGAATACACGTACTGTATTCAAGTAATCTAAAGTCTTAGATAAAGATTCCTTTGGAGGAATAATCAATTGATCTACTGGTTCAGTTTCAGTAAATGGCTCAATTAATAAAGGTTCTCCTACATTGAGTAAGTCAACTATAATATTCTGCATAGAAGAATTGTATATAGTAGCATTATTAGGACTTAAGTTGGAGTCTACTAATTTCTTAGAGATTAATCCAAGTTTAAGAATTCTATATACATCTTCACGATCTTCTTCTTTAGAGTTTGTTTTAGCATAATCAATATCTTCAGTTTTATTTGTATCATCATCTGTAAGATATGAGAACTCATGTTGAAAGTATAGTTGTTTGATGGCAGCATTATTATCTAATTGATATTTATATACCATCATAGTCATAGTTGTATTCTTAGAGTTCTTGATAATATGGTCTGCAAATTTCTTATCTATGTGTAAATTCATAGTAGCAATTGGCATATTATATTTATCATACTCTTTATAGATAGTTAAGCTTTTTATATTCTTTTGATCTATCTTATTCTTATCCTTATAGTCTGGATGGTTATAGTATAGATCAATATAGTATTCGTATTTAAGTTGCGGCATTTCATACACCTCCAGTTATCAAGATGTTCAAAATAGCCCATTTTAACAAAAAAAATAATCCCATAGGAGATCAACTCCTATGGGACTAATTCTAGATTCTATCCAAGTCTATTGGATTTCCTTTAAAGTATTTCTCATTTAATAGCTTAACCATATCTGGATCTTGTAAGTTTACATCCCAAGATCTATCTAGATAGTTATTAGACATTCGATATAATTCTGTTTGATATACTAAGTCTACAGCTTTATATCTATTAGCTAATTCAACAGCTCTATCTTTATCTAATAAAGATATCATTTCCATATACTCTGGTGATATATATGAATTTGGTATCATATGTCTATTTATAGCACTATTCAATAAGTTAAGAGTTGTACTTACATTATTCATAGAATATAGATCTCTATGCTCATTGCGAGTCATAGCCATATATAATCCAAATAACTGCGGATTGATTGATAGACATTTCTTGATTGTATTATCAGATAACTTGTATTTAGATAGCAATTCAATCAATGCATTGCCTTTATCTACAACTCTATATCTAATACCACCTTCAACCCATGTATGATCAATCACTACAGTTTGAGCTTCAGCAAATACTGGTACAGCATACTGTAGAGTACTACTAGAAATAATAATATTAGGACTATTATCTTTTCTATCTAAGATGGTAGAGTAGATCATTACTGAAGTCTCATAAGGTCCTTCAATGTAATAGATGTCTGGGAGATATTTACAAAGCTCTTTTAAAATAGCACAGTTTTGTACCATGAATGTAGTAATCATATTAGCTAGAACCATCTTCTCTACGTTAGTATGGTTATATTCTGGATAGAATTTCTCATTCATTAGCATTGGACCAGATGTTTGCATTAGATAGATACGTGTATGGACTCCATAATATTTCTTATAGAATGCTCTATAATGAATACACATATTTACAACTGCAGCTGCAACAGACGATCTATTACCTACAGCTACATCAGATCTATACATCTTTCTAAATAGTTGATATAGATCAATATAAATATTTAATACATTTGCATCACTACCAGCAAATACTGTATTAGTGATCTCAGCTAGTGTTTCATATCTAATATAGTTAGCTACAACTATACTTTCAGCACTAGCTGTTCTATATCTTCCTCTAAAGTTATTTTCCATTACGAATTACCACATTTCTTACAGTGAATACTTCTATTTAACTTAGCAAAACATTCATCACAGATACCACTAAACATGATCTTGGATGGATGTCCTTGAGACTTACCACAGAATACACAATGGAATGGTAATTCTTCTGCTTTTCTAATACGAGCTAAGCAGCTATCACAAAACATGATCTTCATATCACGTACATCACGCTGTTCAATCTTATGACAAGATTGGCATTCAAAATCCCAATGATCTACAAACTGAGGTTTCTCATTTGCAAATACACATGTCTCATAAATACATCTACCATTAGCATTACGATAAACACAAGTCTTTCTTTGACATTCTTCAAATTGCTCAAAAGGCGGTTGCGTCTTATTCTTAATTTCTTCCTGATTGGAAGGTGTTAATTGAGATGGCATAATTCAATCCTCCTAAATAATAACTATATTATACATCAAGATTATAATATATCACTTCAGTTTATTAAAGTCAAAGTAAGTTACATTAGACGAATCTAAGTCTTGCTTATTCAACTTATTAACTGTAGAAGTATATTGAGTTCTATTATAAAGCATATTCATATACTTAAGATGAACTTCCACTCTAGGTTTAATAGAATAATACTTTCTTACAGTACCATCTATCACTAGAGTATCATCAAGCCATATATTAGAGTTAAACATATCAGAATACTTCTTACCAATATTATCCCAGTCAGGTTTATTAGTAGGTCTAATTAATCCAATCTCTGCTAGGAAGGTATCTACAGTATTGAATGAAGATGGAGTCTTAACAAATGCATTGAATTCTACATCACATGGAGTATAGAGCATTTGCTGTACTTGATTAAGTTCACCACTATCTAATAATCGTTTCATGAATACATTATCTTCTTTACCAGTAATAGAGTATACATGAACAAATTGGGAATTAGCCATAGCCATATTGGCTAAGTTATATCTATTAACTATTCTAAATCGAGGACGTGGAGATCCTTCAGGTTCTTCAAATAGTACTACTTTAATATCTACAAAGTCTAATGTATTTAACATTAGATCACGTTTAGCTAGAATCTCTTGCTGTTTAGCTGGAGTTAATTTATATTTTTCATACATCCATTCTAATCGTTCTTGAAAGCCTTCTGGTATATTACCATACTTCTCTTCGTATTCATAGAATTTCTGTTTACGATTCTTCATAAAATCACCTCAAAAATAAAGACTTAAGGTACTTTAAGTACCTTAAGTCAATGTTTTTATTAGTATATAAATTTAGCCTTTACCGAATACACGGTTAGTGATAATATTAGCAATACTATTACTAATCTTAGTTTGAATGGAGTTAGGGAAGTTAACAATTGTTTGCTCTTTCAATGCTAAGAATAAACGAGCAGTACGGATAATATCAGGTTCATTAGTATTTACACCAGCCATATTAG
>QWCZ01003261.1_pt1 | contig 14339 bp, 10 predicted proteins | sample 1972651 | NCBI WGS metagenome assembly QWCZ01 (sample SAMN09866695, study PRJNA288562) | Human oral metagenome isolate pre1_saliva, whole genome shotgun sequencing... | isolation source: mouth | host: Homo sapiens | place: USA: California
GAAAGTCATGTCCTCTTCGCCCCGCATGGCCTCTTCCACCTTCGTGCCCAAGTCGTAGCCGGTGAAATCCACCAGCGGGAGATAGTGCAAGGAGTAGAGCGCCACGCCGATCATGTAGACCAGCGCATAGAGCGAAAGCAGCCACTGTGTATGCTTCGAAATGATGCGCAGCGAGTGCTGACCGGCGAAGAGCAACAAGATCGCGCAGCCAAGCAGCACGATGTTTTTCGCCAATGTCTGTCCGTTGGTGAGGAGAATCGCATCGCCGAAACAGCCGCAGTCCGGCACGGGACTGTAGAGGTAAATGTAGATCGTCACCACGGTCATGACCAGCATGAAAACAAAGGTGCCGACGGCCGTGAGGCGTTTGCGCATGCCGAGCAACAAGTAGACGCCGAGCGTAAATTCCACCAACGCCAGCACGATCGCAGCCGTGTCGAGGTAAATCGATCCCGCCGGTAGGTTCCACCCGAGGTGGTTACAATACGCTTCGAGTTTGTGCTCCATGCCCATCGGGTCGAGCGCTTTCACGAAGCCCGAGAACAGGAAGGTGGCAGCCAGCAGCCATTGCGCGAGGGTGGTCACCACGCGCAGGACGATGTGCAGCGTTTTGTTTTGTGTCATGGTTCGTACATTGGGATTAGCGGCTCACTTCGTGTATGAAATACTCTATGCACGTCGTGCGCAGTCGGAACACACGACTCGCCTTGTGGTATCGTGTCCGTGTAGTTTCGACCGGCGTACCCGTCAAGCCGGTTCTTCTCGCGCAGGTGAGCAGCCTTCGCCTTCCAGCTCCAATTTGATGAGCGAGAAGACGGCATAATTGATCATGTCCTGATAGTTGGCTCCCACTCCTTCGCTGACGATCGTTTTGCCGTCGTTCGATTCGATTTCTTTGGTGCGGAACACCTTCATGAGAATCAAATCCGTCATCGACGTCACACGCATCAGTCGCCAAGCTTCGTCGTAGTCGTGGTTCTTGCGCAACATCAATTCCAAGGTAGCCTGCGCCTCACGTCGATAATCGTCGATCACGCTTTCGTCGTGCAGCGCCGCTTGGTCTTGTCCGTCGGCGGCACCGCGTTGCAGTTGAATCAAAGCCATGAGCGCATAGTTCACAATGCCGATAAATTCGGGAGTGATCCCTTCGCCCACCCGCGTTTCGCCTTTCACCTGGAGTGTGCGAATGCGGTTGGCTTTGATATAGATTTGGTCGGTCAACGACGAAGGACGCAGCACGCGCCAAGCCGTGCCATAGTCCTTCATCTTGAGTAGGAAGACCGATTCGCATCGTTTCAGAATTTCTTCAAATTCCGCTTGTGTTGTCATGATGCGTCTTCGGTTTAGTAGCTGCGTGCAATGATCACACGCGCCACAGCCGGTTTGCCGCTCACCATGTCAACGCCGAGGTCGTCTTGCGACACTTCGTTGGGGATGCAGCGAATGGTGGCTTGTGTTTCAGCTTTGATTTGTGCCTCTGTTTCGGCGGTGCCGTCCCAGTCGCACACGAAGAAACCACCGTCTTTCACGCGCTCCTTGAACTCGTTGTAGTCTGTGCAGCGGTAGGTGCAAGCCTCGCGGTGTTGCAGCGCCTTGTTGTAGATGTTGGCCTGAATTTCTTCGAGCAATTGCGCCACGTGGTCTTCGATGCCTTCGAAGGGCAGCGTCTCCTTCTCGAGCGTGTCACGACGCATGAGTTCGATCGTGCCATTTTCGAGATCGCGGCCGCCCATGGCCAGACGCACGGGCACACCCTTCAATTCGTAGTCCGCGAATTTGAAGCCCGGACGCTTGTTGTCGGCATTGTCGTATTTCACACGCAGGCCCTTCGCTTCGAGGCGTTGGGCGAGTTCGCCGAGCACGGCGTTGAATTTCTCCTCTTCGCCGTTTTTGAAAATCGGCACGATCACTACCTGGATCGGTGCCACGTGGGGCGGGAGCACCAAACCGTTGTCGTCGCTGTGGCTCATGATGAGCGCCCCCATCAGGCGGGTCGACACACCCCACGACGTGGCCCAGGCATATTGTTCCTTGTTGTCTTTGTCGACAAACTTCACGTCGAAGGCCTTACCGAAGTTCTGTCCGAGGAAGTGCGAAGTGCCGCTCTGCAGCGCTTTGCCGTCTTGCATCATCGCTTCGATGGTGTAGGTGTCGAGTGCTCCGGCAAAGCGTTCCGTGGGGCTCTTGACGCCGCGCACCATGGGGATGGCGAGCACGTCCTTGGCAAAGTCGGCATAGACGTCGAGCATCTGCTTGGCGCGAGCTTCGGCCTCTTCGCGAGTGGCGTGTGCCGTGTGTCCTTCCTGCCAGAGGAATTCAGACGTGCGGAGGAACAGGCGCGTGCGCATTTCCCAGCGCATCACGTTGCACCATTGGTTGCACAGCACGGGCAGATCGCGCCACGATTTGATCCAACCGCGGTAGGTGTTCCAGATCGTGGTTTCGGAGGTGGGGCGAATGATGAGCTCTTCTTCGAGTTTCGCCGCGGGGTCCACCACTACGCCGTCGCCTTCTTCGTTCGTTTTGAGTCGATAGTGGGTCACCACAGCGCATTCTTTGGCAAATCCCTCCACGTGCTCCGCTTCTTTCGAAAGATAGCTTTTGGGGATGAGCAGGGGGAAGTAGGCGTTTTGCACGCCCGTGGCTTTGAAACGGGCGTCGAGTGCTTGCTGTATCCGTTCCCAGATGGCATAACCATAGGGCTTGATCACCATGCAGCCGCGCACGGGCGATTGTTCGGCGAGGTCGGCTTTCACGACGAGTTCGTTGTACCAGCGCGAATAGTCCACGCTGCGTTTGGTGAGGTCTTTCAGTTCTTTGGCCATTATCGATGGTATGTGTGTTCAGAAAATCATGCGTAGACGCCGCGCCGTGCGTGTGTGCACGATGCAGCGGGCTACTTTCCTCGGCAAAAATACAAAAACCTGATGGATTGCACCGTTTTATCGTGTGAAAATCGTCGTGTGGTGCGCTTTCCCGCGCCGCTTTTGCCGTCGAACGCCGACGCCGTGGGCTTTGCCGCTCCACATCTCAAAAAAATACGCTACTTTTGCAGGCATTGTTTCCCAGTCCTATCTCATTCCAACCATGTCAGTCATTGCTCAAACCGCCGTTGTTCGCCAACTCCGCCACATGTGGAGCCACCACCAGTTACCGCACGCCCTGCTGCTTGCCGGTTCGTCGGGAGCGGGACAAATGGCGGTCGCGCTCGATTTCGCCCGGCTGCTCCTTTGCGAACAACCGGTCGGCACCGGCGAGGAGGCGCACGCTTGTGGCACCTGCGCCTCGTGCCACATGTTGGCACGCTATGCCCACCCCGATTTGCACTTCTCCTTTCCCGTGATTCGCCCCAAAAATGCCTCGAGCACTTCGCGCGTGGTGAGCGATTTGTGGATTGCCGAGTGGCGCGCAATGCTCACCGACGGAGACTATTTCGACCTGGAAGAGTGGGGCAAGCGCATGGGCATCGAGAAGCAGCAGCCTTGCATCTACGCCGACGAGAGCGACGAACTGCTGCGGAAAGTCAGCATCGTTTCGGCGCGTGGGGGCTACAAAGTCGTGATCATGTGGTTGCCGGAGTTGATGAATGTGACCTGTGCCAACAAGATGCTCAAACTTTTGGAAGAACCCCCGCGCCAGACGCTTTTCTTGCTCTGCTCCGACCACCCAGAGCAGCTCTTGGCCACCATCCTCTCGCGCACGCAACGATTGTCGTTCAAACCGCTCACCGAAACAGAGATTGCCGAAGCTTTGATGCGCGACCGCGGACTCTCTGCCGAAGATGCCGGCCGCACGGCCCATCGTGCGGCCGGGAGCTACACGCAAGCCCTGAAGCAACTCACCGTGGGACACGACGAACAGGAGTTTCTCGACATGTTCGTGCTGCTCATGCGCAAATGCTATTTGCGCGACATCAAGGAAATGTACGCCTGGGCCGAGCGCATGGCCGCCTGGGGGCGCGAGCGCCAAAAGGCCTTCCTCGACTACGCCCTGCGGTTCATTCGAGAGAATTTCGTCTACAATTTTCGTCTGCCTCAACTCAATTACCTCTCGCAGAGCGAAGAGGAGTTCTCGCGCAATTTCGCCCGTTTCGTCAACGAAGCCAATGTGATGGGCATTGCGGCCGAATTGACTTCTGCCCGGCGAGACATTGCGCAAAACGTCAATGCGCGCATGGTGTTTTTCGACTTTGCGCTCAAAATGATCGTCTTGCTCATCCCGCCCAAGGCGTAGCACCCTGCGCACGAGCCGATGCCGTCTTCGCGGCGGAAGCGATCAGTGCACAGCACGGCCCGTTTTTTCAGTGATCAATTTTTCTATTCCTTTCATCCATGCTCGATATCTTTATTCTTCTCGTCATCGCCTGGAGCTTGTTCTCCGGCTGGCGCGCCGGTTTGGTGCGCGAAATCAGCTCGACGGTGGGTTACCTCGTGGGCTTGTTCATCGCCGCCACCTGCTATGCCTCGTTCGGCAGCTACCTGAGCGTCTCGGGCAGCCGTTCTGAGATGTTCACCTCGCTCATTGCCTTCGCGCTGTTGTGGATCCTCGTCCCCGTTGTGTTGGGGTTCGTGGCCAATCTGCTCACCCGCACGTTGCGCGGTTTGCATCTCGGTTGGCTCAACAGCACACTCGGCGCTGCCGTTTCACTGGTGAAGTTCTCGATCCTGCTCGGTTGCCTGCTCTCGGCCATGAGTGCCCTCGGCATTCTCAACGAAGAGCGCACGGCCTCGTCGCGACTTTATGCGCCGTTCAGATCGGTGTTCTCCGCCGCCGTCGACCAAGTGATTCCCCACGCTACCCACACCGCCGCTCCTGCCGACACCACGGGCACCGACACCACGTGGATCGAAGTGTAAGCGCAAGACAGGACGAAAAAGTAGGGAATCGCTGACAAACCGACGGAGGCTTTTCCGTCTTTTCTCCCCAGTTTTTTCGCTTTCGCCGTTAGGCGACGCCACCCCCCCCGAAAGGGGGTGAAGCAGAAGCCGCCTCGCGCGTACGCGTTTCGCGCGCATCCGCTGTTTTTTCGTTTTTTGCCTTCACCGATGTGCTGCAACTTAATGATTGACAGTTGGGTAGGGGTGAAGATAAGGGGAAATCTGCATTTTCTTTGATATTCGCAATGTTTTGATTGTTAGTGTGTTGAGGGCGAAGATTCGATCTCTGTCGGAAATTTCAGTTCACCGCTCCCCATCGCGATGTGTTTTCCGTGCCGCACGAAGGGGAGCGCCAAGTGTGAAGGTGAATGAACAAATCCTTCACCCCTAATCGGTTGATGCTCATTGCAATTAGATTGGGTGGGTGAAGCGGTGAAGGCAAAAAACGAAAAGTGCCTGACGCGCGCATAATGCGTACGCGCGAGAGCAAAAACCTTCACCCCGGTGATCCTCCTGCCCACGTTGAGCCCCCGGCCACAGCGGTTTCGACTGCGCGCCCGGGTGCGCTTTTCCCCCTTCAATCGCAGCGGAGAGCACAAGGCGACAATTTATGCGCGAAAAAAGTGGGGCAAAGCTTTGCGTATCGAACGGATAATTGTACTTTTGTAGTGCAGTAGCGCAGTTGACTCGCAGTGGTTGAGTAGCGGCGCCTACAACAAGCGATTCAATATTCTAACTCATATAGTTATGGTAAATTACAAAGATCTCGGTCTGGTGAACACTCGCGAAATGTTCGCCCGTGCCGTAAAAGGCGGTTATGCAATTCCCGCTTTCAACTTCAACAATATGGAGCAACTCCAGGCTATCATCAAGGCTGCCGTTGCTGAAAAGAGCCCCGTGATCCTTCAGGTATCGAAGGGCGCACGCGAATATGCCAACCCCACGCTGCTTCGTTACATGGCACAGGGTGCTGTGGCTTACGCTAAGGAACTCGGTTGCGAGCATCCCGAAATCTGCCTCCACCTCGACCACGGTGACAGCTTCGAAACCTGCAAGAGCTGCGTTGACTCGGGCTTCAGCTCGGTGATGATCGACGCTTCTGCACTTCCCTTCGAGGAAAACATCGCCCTCACCAAGAAGGTCGTTGAATACGCTCACGCTCACGATGTGACGGTTGAGGCTGAACTCGGTGTACTCGCCGGGGTGGAAGACGAAGTTTCGCACGAAGAGAGCCACTACACGAAGCCCGAAGAAGTGATCGAATTCGTAGAACGCACGGGTTGCGACTCGCTCGCTATCTCCGTTGGTACGAGCCACGGTGCTTACAAGTTCAAGCCCGAACAGTGCACCCGCGACCCCAAGACCGGTCGTCTCGTTCCTCCCCCCCTCGCATTCGACGTGCTCGCCGCTATCGAAGAGAAGCTCCCCGGATTCCCCATCGTGCTCCACGGTTCTTCGTCGGTACCCCAGGAAGAAGTGGACACCATCAACAAGTACGGCGGTAAGCTCCCCGATGCAGTGGGTATCCCCGAAGATCAGCTCCGCAAGGCTGCCGCATCGGCCGTTTGCAAGATCAACATCGACTCCGACTCTCGTCTGGCCATGACGGCTGCTATCCGCAAGGTCTTCGTTGAGAAGCCCGGTGAGTTCGACCCCCGCAAGTACCTCGGACCCGCTCGCGACAACATGCAGAAGCTCTATGAGCACAAGATCGTGAACGTGCTCGGTTCGAACAACAAGCTCGCTCAGTGCTAAACTGACGATGTGGTGAGGGAGTAGGCATGCCGCAGAAGGATGTGCTACGCCGAAGCTGCTGAAGGAAGTCCGCGCAGCAGAGGCACGAATTGGGAGATGCGTGAGACGACGCATGAACGTACGCATCGTGGGAGCCGCTTCGAAAAATGGTGAGAGGGCTTCTTTCGTGCTTTTCAAGCCCTGTGAGCATTGGAAGAGTGAGGGCAGGAATCCCCCTCGGGTGCGACCGGACCAATACGCCCGGTGAGGAGGAGAAAAAAATAGCCGGACACTTCGCAGTGTCCGGCTATTCAAATAACCAATCTTCTGGTCCGAAGCGCGTCACGACCAATCGTTTTTAGTCCGCACGCTTGGGCTTGTTAGTTTTGTCAAGTCACGTTTAGTAATCTCCCAATTGTGCTTTCGCTTCTTCGTTGACACGCTGAGCAAAAGCATCAATGGTCATGACTTCTTGTTTTCCGTCGCTACCTTGTTCGCGCACAGCCACCGTACCGTCGTCAGCTTCTTTTTCTCCGACGACGAGGAGGAAGGGGATGTGCTTCATTTCGTTGTCGCGGATCTTGCGGCCGATCTTTTCGCTACGATCGTCGACGAGGGTGCGCACATCGAGCGCTTCGAGACGTTCGCGCACTTGCTGTGCGTAGTCGTTGTATTTGTCGGAGATGGGGAGTACCACGGCCTGGTCGGGGGTGAGCCAGAGGGGGAAGCGACCGGCGGTGTGCTCGATGAGCACAGCCACGAAACGTTCGAGCGAACCGAAGGGAGCGCGGTGGATCATCACGGGACGGTGCTTCTGGTTGTCTTCGCCGGTGTATTCGAGCTGGAAGCGTTCGGGCAGGTTGTAGTCCACCTGAATCGTTCCGAGCTGCCAGCGGCGGCCGATGGCGTCTTTCACCATGAAGTCGAGCTTCGGACCGTAGAACGCGGCTTCACCGTATTCCACGCGGGCATTGAGTCCCTTCTCTTCGCAGGCTTCGATGATGGCCTGTTCGGCGCGTTCCCAGTTCTCTTCCGAGCCGATGTATTTCGAACGGTCGGTCTGGTGACGCAATGAGATCTGCGCTTCGTAGTTGTCGAATTTGAGTGCCTTGAAGATGATGAGGATGATGTCCATCACGTTGAGGAACTCCTGTTTCACCTGGTCGGGGCGGCAGAAGATGTGTGCGTCGTCTTGTGTAAATCCGCGCACACGGGTCAAACCGTGAAGTTCACCGCTCTGTTCGTAGCGATAGACCGTGCCAAATTCTGCGATGCGCAGGGGCAGATCCTTGTACGAGCGGGGTTTCCAGGCGTAAACTGCGCAGTGGTGCGGGCAGTTCATGGGTTTGAGGAAGTATTCCTCGCCCTCTTCGGGCGTGGTGATGGGCTGGAAGGAGTCTTTGCCGTATTTGGCGTAGTGGCCGGAGGTGACGTAGAGGTTCTTCGATCCGATGTGCGGCGTGATGACCTGTTGGTAGCCGAATTTCTTTTGGATCTTCTTTAAGAACTCTTCGAGGCGCAGGCGCAGTGCGGTGCCTTTGGGGAGCCACATGGGGAGGCCTTTACCCACAAGGTCGGAGAACATGAAGAGTTCCATTTCTTTACCGATCTTGCGGTGGTCGCGGCGCTTGGCTTCCTCGAGCAGGGCGAGATATTCGTCCAGGAGCTTCTTCTTGGGGAAGGTGATGCCGTAGACGCGGGTGAGCATGGGACGCTTCTCGTCGCCGCGCCAGTAGGCGGAGCTGACGGCCATGACTTTGCAAGCCTTGATGGGAGCCGTGCTCAGCAAGTGAGGTCCGCGGCAGAGGTCGGTGAAGTTGCCCTGCGTGTAGGTGGTGATGTGGCCGTCTTCGAGGTCGGCAATGAGTTCGTTCTTGTAGGTTTGTCCGCGATCGCCGAAGTATTTGAGTGCGTCGGCCTTGGAAATGGCAGCGCGCTGCACAGCTTCTTTCCGCTGGGCGATTTCGAGCATCTTCTTTTCGATCTTGGGGAAGTCTTCTTCGCGAATCACGACACCCTCGGGGGGCATCACATCATAGTAGAATCCGTTTTCGATGGCGGGACCGATACCAAATTGGGTGCCGGGCCAGAGTTCCTGAATGGCTTCTGCCATGAGGTGAGCCGAGGTGTGCCAGAAGGTGTGTTTGCCTTCGGTGTCCTCCCATTTGTAGAGGGCGATTTCGGCGTCTTCAGTGATGGGTCTGTTCAGTTCAACGGTCTGTCCGTTCACGCCGACGGAGAGCACCTCTTGTGCCAGGCGCTGCGAAATGCTTTCGGCGATTTGTAGCCCGGTGACTCCGCTTTCGTATTCGCGGACACTTGCCCGCATGAGTGGGGCGAGAGTCGATGTTTCGTTTTTTCGCAAGGGAGCACGCCTTCCGACGAGCAAATTCCCTTGGCACTCCTGCAGATACTAAGTTCGTTATCCAAAGATGATGATTCGGCAAAGTTAGTTTATATGTGTCGAACGACCAAGGGAAACGGGAGTTTTATCGGATTGCTCCGATGATTTCGTGAATGTCTTTGACACCGTGTTCATCGCACCAGGTGTGGATGCCGTCGATGACCTTCATGGTGACTCCGGGATCGATGAAGTTGGCGGTGCCGATTTGGATGGCTGTGGCGCCGCACATCATGAATTCGATGGCGTCGCGTGCGTTCATGATCCCGCCCAAACCGACAACGGGTATTTGCACCGCTTTGTAGACTTGGTGTACCATGCGCAAGGCGACGGGTTTGACGCAGGGGCCGGAAAGTCCGCCCGTGCCGATGCTCAACCGCGAAACGCGGCGCTCGATGTCGACGCTCATGCCCATCAGGGTGTTGATGAGCGAAACGGCATCGGCACCTTCGGCTTCGACTGCGCGCGCAATTTCGGCGATGTCGGTGACGTTGGGCGAAAGCTTGACAATGAGGGTCTTGGGATAGGCGGCGCGCACGGCTTTCACAACGGAGGCGGCGCCTGCACACGTCACGCCGAAGGCCATGCCCCCGTCGTGGACGTTGGGGCAGGAAATATTGAGCTCGATCGCGGGGATATAGTTGAGCACAGCGATGCGGCGTGCGCATTCGGCATAGTCGTCGGGCGACGAACCGCTCACGTTCACGATGGCGTGCGAGTGGATGTCGGTGAGGCGGGGATAGATGTGCTCGGCAAAGTAGTCGACTCCTTTGTTTTGCAGGCCGACGCAATTGAGCATGCCCGATGCGGTCTCGGCCATGCGCGGATAGTCATTGCCCTCACGGGGGAGTAGGGTGGTGCCTTTCACAATGAAGGCGCCGAGTCGGTCGAGATCGACGAAATCGGCAAATTCCACTCCGTAGCCGAAGGTGCCGGAGGCGGTCATGACCGGGTTTTGCAGAGAGAGGTTGCCGAGGTGTACTTCGAGTTGTGCCATCGTAAAGAGATAAATGAGTCGGAGGTGATCTTAGTGTCGGGGGGTAAGCCGTGATTCCGGGCGGTGCCCGCGGTGGGGCGCGGGAAGCGGCGTGCATGGTGCGAGTGGGGCGCTCTCCTCAGGGCAAGGGAGGTACCGATGCGACGGGCTGAGGGCGCTCTTCGCGGAAGCGGTTGTCGAAGGGGTGTTTATTGCCAGGTGAGTTCGTCGATGTCGAATACCGGTCCCTCCGTGCAGACACACACGTTGCCCTTGGTGGTTTTTTCCACGCAGCACAAGCAGGCGCCGATGCCGCAAGCCATCATGTTTTCGAGCGAAACGCGGCAGGCATACCCCTTTTGTCGTGACAGTGCGGCGACCGCTTTCATCATCGGCACCGGTCCGCAGGCGGCCACCAAGTCGAATTGCTGCGCGTTCCACACCGAGTGCTGAGTGACGAAACCCTGTTCGCCGGCGCTGCCATCTTCGGTGGTGCAGCAGAGTTGGCCAATTTCCGAGAAACGCTCGCGTTGCAAAAGGTCGCGTTCCGATCTTCCACCGAGGAGGAACACGGGGGTGTGTCCCGCTGCGCGGAGGGTGCGGCCATAGTAGAGCATGGGGGCTGTGCCTACACCGCCACCGACGAGCAGCACCCGGCGTGCGCCCTGTTCGATGGGCGGGACGGGAAAACCGTTTCCCAGCGGGTAGAGGCAATTGAGCTGATCGCCTGCTTGCAAATGGGCCAAAGCGCGTGTGCCGTCGCCGACCAAGTGGATGAGCAGATCAAAAGTTCCGTCGGCGACATCAGCGTCGTTGATCGAAATGGGACGGCGCAAGAACGTTGTCGGCGAACCTTCGACGGCCACTTGCACGAATTGTCCGGGAAGGATGGGAGGCATTTCGTGGTCCCGGTCGCGGAGGTGCAACAACAAATAGTCGTCACGGAGCATTTCCGCGCGTTCGACGAGGAGGTCTTTGGCAAATTTCTTCATGATGAGGGACTGTCTATGATGAGTACGTTGCAAAAATACGAAAAAGCCCCGAGCCATTGCCCCTCTCTCTTCGCTTTTCGCTATCTTTGTCGGCACAAGGATTCCATTCTCCTGCAGATTCTACTTTAACCCTAATGTTCGCGCAGCATGAAACGCCTACTTCTTTCGTTGCTCCTTCTCCTCTTTCTGCTCCCCCTGTCGGCACGCCGCACCATCAAAGTGGCCTGTGTCGGGAATAGTATTACCTATGGCACCGGAGTGGCCAACCGCGAGCAGAATGCCTACCCTGTGGTGTTGCAACGCTTGCTCGGCAAGGGGTATCAAGTGGAGAACTTCGGCAAACCCGGCGCGACCTTGTTGCGTCATGGCCATCGCCCCTATTTCGACCAGCCGGAATTTCGTGCCGCGTTGCAGTTTCGTCCCGATATTGCGGTGATCCATTTGGGTATCAACGACACCGATCCGCGCAACTGGCCGAACTATCGCGACGAATTCATCCCCGATTATCTAGCCCTCATCGATTCTCTCCGCGCAGTCAACCCCCATGTGCGCATTCTTGTGGCGCGATTGACTCCGATCGGCGTAGACCATCCGCGTTTCGACAGCGGAACGCGCAAGTGGCGCGAGGAAATTTCGCAGGCTGTGCAGCAAGTGGCCGAAATCGCCCGTGTGGAATGGATCGATTTCTACGCTCCCCTGGTGCCGCACCCCGATTGGTTGCCCGACGCGGTGCATCCCGACGCGCGTGGTGCAGAGGTTTTGGCGAAAGTGGCCTATTCGGGCATCACAGGGCGCTACGGGGGGCTGAGTTTGCCGGCTGTCTTCGCTGATAATATGGTGTTGCAGCGCAACATTTCCTTCTATCTGAAAGGAACGGCCGACGCCGGCGAAACAGTGGTGGTGCGTTTGGGCGGTAAAGAACTGGCACGCGGCGTGACCGATGCGCGCGGTGTGTGGAATGTGCGCATCCCTGCGCTCACGGCTGTGGACAGTACGACGTTCACCGTTTCGACCGCTCGCCGAACGCTCACTTATCGTAATGTCGCTGTCGGCGAAGTGTGGTTGTGCTCGGGGCAGTCGAACATGGCGTTCAAGTTGCGACAGGCTTCTGACGCGGCTCGCGACCTGCCGAAGGCCACCGATCGCGGATTGCGCCTCTATCACATGCAACCGCGTTGGGAAACTGACAACGTGGAGTGGGATAGTGCGGCCGTCGACTCCGTGTCGAGCTTGCAATACTACCGTCCTGCGCGCTGGGTGGCCTCCTCTCCCCAAAGTGCGGCGGACTTCTCGGCCGTGGCCTACTACATGGGGCGCATGCTGCGCGATAGTCTCCGTGTGCCGGTGGGCCTGATCTGCAATGCCGTCGGCGGAACGCCCATCGAGTCGTGGATCGATCGGCCGACACTTGAAGAATACTATCCGCAAGTGTTGCGTCATTGGAAAAACAACGACTTCGTGATGGACTGGGTGCGCGGGCGTGCGGCGAAAAACCTCGCGCGTCGTCCCGGCGGTCGCCATCCTTATCATCCCGCCTATTGCTTTGAGACGGGCATGGTTCCGCTTTTGGATTTTCCGTTACGCGGAGTGGCCTGGTACCAGGGCGAATCGAATGCGCACAACCCCGATTCGTGGCGCTTCGATCTGCTGGCGCGAAGTTGGAGAATGCGGACGGGCGATATCAGTCTTCCGTTCTACATCGTACAGCTCTCGGGTATCGAACGCCCGTCGTGGCCTTGGCTGCGCGACACACAGCGCTTGGCGCAGCGTAGTGTCTTCGCCACCCAAATGGTGGTGACCTCCGATTTGGGATTGCGCCACGATGTGCATCCTCCCTACAAACGGCCGGTGGGCGAACGGCTCGCGCAATCGATGTTGCGCCACACTTACGCCTCCCTACAAACGGCCGGTGGGCGAACGGCTCGCGCAATCGATGTTGCGCCACACTTACGGTCGGAGCACTGCGCCCGTTTCGCCCGAAGTGGGGCAGCAATCATCGGTGAAGGAAGATCGGGTGGAACTTGACCTGCGCGAAGCACAAGGTTTGCACGGCAGCGACGGACAACCCCTGCGCGGATTTGAAATTGCCGGTGCCGACGAATTGTTCTATCCGGCCATCGTTCAGCTTGATGCTGAGGGTAAGGTGCAGCTCCGCTCGTCGGAAGTGGCGAAACCCTGCTATGTGCGTTACGGCTGGCAACCCTTTCCCACCGGCAACGTTGTGAATGCGGAGGGGCTCCCACTTGGCACTTTTCGCATCCGCTTATAGTCCTGTGGCGGGGAGGGGAGCGGGTTTGTCGATCCTCATCTTGCACTGTATCCCGGAGTGATTGCGACGTTGCGGAGCAAAAAAAGAAGAAAGTCCCCAGTTTTTTGCTCCGTCGCTTGCTCAACTGCGGAAGAGTTCCTATCTTTGCACCGCAATCGAGAACAAAAGCTTCTCAAATTGGGCGCTTAGCTCAGCTGGTTCAGAGCGTCTGCCTTACAAGCAGAGGGTCGGGGGTTCGAATCCCTCAGCGCCCACATTCTTTCAGACAGCTATCCATCGGAAGATGGATAGCTGTTTTTTTTGTGCACGAACGAAACGGAGGGAGGGTGGGAGACACACGCAGGTTGGGTGTTCGGCTGTGCGCAAAACCGGCATCGACTGGTCGTGCCGTCGTGTGTTTTGCGTGGAATGTCGGTCGGATGCAGTTTCTCTTGCGAGCGTGTTTGCGCTGTTGCCGTAGGGGTTTGGTGTCACCTCCTCGGGAAACCGATCGATGGGTGGCGTTGTTCTCTGAAAAAGCGGAGAGAAAAAGAGAAAAGACGGGGGAAGTTGAGCATTTCTTCCCAGCTTTTTATCCGACTTTTCGCACAATCGCGTACAGCTCCCTTTGTCAGACTCGATCGTCGGGAAAGGGCAGCGAATGAGCCCCGGAAATGACGAGAAAAAAGTTTCCCTTTGTGCGCGTGTTGGCTTTTTCGGAATGCAGCTTTGCATCCTTTTCTGGATGCGGCGAGAGCGAAGAGTTGAAGTGCGCGGCGGATGAGTAAAAGAGGGGAATTGGCTGTTTTCTCCCGGAGCGTATCCCCCGATTCTGAAAGGCAAAGATGGCGAGCTAAACGACGTTTTGACGAAACCTATATATTTGGTTCGCACTTCTTTTGGTCGTACGAAGATTAAATGTTACTTTTGCATAGACGCCCCATTTTTGCTCATAGCAGGCGGCGTCGCTTCAAAATTCAATACGAACCCAAGAGGTCTATCCTCTTTCAACCCAAATGCTCAATGGGAATATTCTCGAAACTCTTCGGTCGGAAAGACACTGACAAGCGCGCTCCCGGTTGGCGCGTGGGCGGAACCGAAGATTTTATGA
>QWCZ01000837.1_pt1 | contig 14299 bp, 13 predicted proteins | sample 1972651 | NCBI WGS metagenome assembly QWCZ01 (sample SAMN09866695, study PRJNA288562) | Human oral metagenome isolate pre1_saliva, whole genome shotgun sequencing... | isolation source: mouth | host: Homo sapiens | place: USA: California
GTAGATTTAGGCTCTGGATTATTTTCTCCAGAAGTTTCTGTGGAAGGTCTTTTTGAATTTGCTAAAGCTAAAAACGCTTATCAAGAGCAAGCTGAAAATGCCCAATATTCTAGAGCACTGAATAAAGAAACAGATGAAGAGATTGAACAACGCCACGCTGATAAAGAAGCTAAGGAGCAAGAAAAACAGGCTAAAAAAGAAGAACGTAAAGAAAATCGTAAACAAGCATTAAAAGATTTAGGTTCTGATTTAGTTGAAGCAGCAAAAGCTACAGGCAAAGGCGTTAAAGAAGTGGCGCGCATTGCTTATAATCTTGCTACTGGTTCTAGTAAGTGACGTTAAATAAATTAGATACTCCTACTTTTGTAGGAGTATCTAATTATATAAGTTATTTTATTTTTTCACTTCTGCTAATTTTCTAGCAATGTAATTTTTACGAAGTTCTTCCAACTTTTTCTGCTCTTCTTCACTTAATCCATTATGTTTAGGAATAAAATGAGGACCTGTTTTAAAATCATCCTCAGTTGTATTTTCAAATAAATTCATTTTATTAACCTTTCTATCTAAAACCTATGAGTGTAAAACCATTTTCATAGAAATAAAAAGGAAATTGATATGTCTATTAATAAGTATTCTTGGGATGATGTAGATACCACCACCCCAATTGAACAACATAAAGAAAGTAGTGAACCATCAGGTCAGTCTTCTGATACTGAACCCACTACTAATAAAAGCAATACTTCTATTGAAGAGATTCTAAATGCTCCTACAGAAGCAATTAACAATACTGTAGAGCAATTAAAAGAAGTAGAACATTCTGAAGATGAAGTAAGTAAATTAGAATCTTCTAATGAATCTTTAAGAAATATGTTAGTCTTTATTAAAGATAAAGGATGTATCTCTCGTGAAGACCGTACTGCGATAATTGAGATTCAACCAGATATTCCATTAGAAGAAGCAAGTGAATATACTTCTACACCATCTCATCATTTGTTAAGTGAAACTGAAGAGACTATTCAAGAGCAGATTTGTACAAACGAATGTGCGATTAACCAGAAACTGGCTAATGATTACTATAATACCGCATTGCGTTTGTTAACTTATGGTGATAACCGACCAATGGAAGGTGATAGCCTAGAGCCTCAAGCTATTATGGTGATTAATGATAAACTGGGTAAAGTATATGGTAAGGGTGAAAGTCTGTCACTTCGTTTAACTAGTGTTCGTGCTATTCTAGATAAAATCTACGCACAATTAGTAGAAGAAAAACGACAAGCTCGTGAAGACATTAATCTAGCCATCTACGATAAAGAAGTATTAGAAGCTGTAGAAACACGTCATGATTGTGTAGCTGAATATACTAAACAAGACCCAGAAACAGCAGGCTATTCATTCTTATTCAATGAATACGATAATCCCAAAGTTAATAAAGTTACACTGGAAGAGTTTATCGAGTCTAACTTTAAAACGATTAATTCACCATTTAGTTATCTTGCTTACATGGTAAATAGTAGTCGCATTGGTGATTTAATGGATGTTATCTACTTAAACGGAGATATATTTGATCAAAGTTTTACAGAGAAACTAGATAACTGTGGACATGAGTTAAGTGGTTTGTATAATAGTATTGCACAATGGGTTGAAACAAGAAGCTCTGAAGCTAATACAGAAATGAAAAAACAAATTGCTATTACAACCAATGCAGTGAATAGATTGCTATTTGGTAACTACTGGAATCGTAAATCTATTGATGAAGTGCTTAAACCTATAGTAAAAGATACTAATGGTAAAAGCTTATTCGGTAAACAATGTTTAGAAATCCTGAATTCTAACTTCAATAGACTTGAACATACGATTGTTGGCGCTTCTAGTTTGTTAATTAGTGATGTAAGTAGTACTAAGATTTATCTAGATTGGTATAATGATGTCTTAACTAAATCTATCCAAGATAACTTAGTTAAAGGACAAGATGGTGATACTTACGCAGCATTGTCTGTTTTGAATAACTTAACTAAAGAAGTAATTCGTTATATTAGTTATTCAATCTTGACCAAAGCAGTAGCCTATAATCAACTGTATACTTTCTATAATAGCTGTAAAGATGCAATGGCATTGGTATTAGACTTCTTAGGTAAATACAGTGAATCTGAACCAAATGAGACTTTCTCTAAAGAGATTAATAATTTAGTACGTCAATTTGGTTTACAATGTAAAACAGTAGCTGAAGAATTTAGAGCATAAAGATAATTACTCTACTACCCTTAATTGGGTAGTAGAGTAATATTTCTTATAGTGATTTAATTCTTTCTTCTTCGCTGCTATGTACTTTGAAGTTAAAAGTAACATCTTCATCAACAGATAATGTTTCATCTGATTGAATAGTCAGTTTCTTACGAATAGTAGCGCGCTTACCTTCATCCAATACGGTAAATGAAATAATACGGTCACTACCACCTAAGTTACCCAATGTTAAACCAATAACATCATCGCCGTGTTCTTTTACGAGTTTAGAAACAATAGTAGAAACAGAAACTGTCTCTTTACTGATTTCTTCATTCAGTACACGGATAGTAGCTTCTTTAATTTTATTAACCACATCGACGTTATTGTATACTTGACGAGATACAGTTAAATTAATTTGTAACGATTGTGCAGCATTGATGTAAGTTTCAATACCTTCGTTGTACATTACTTTTAACTGACCCATGGTAGCTGAAGGATAATAGTAGATACCTGTCTGTTCTAGAGTTTTCTCATTAATCGGTGTTAAGTCAGAGACAATCCAGTCAATGAATAAGTCTACTAATTCATTACGATATTCAGAAGCAATATCGTCAGTAGCAAACCAATAGGTAGCATCAATTACCATCAATTCTAAACGACGGATAATATCACGAGGTCTATCGATAATAGGTTGACCATTATTGTTCAACATAATATCACCTTGACGATGTTTCCAAACCAACTGACCATCGTTATCTACCATCTGCTCACCTTTACGGTGTACTAAATTATATTTAACAGCACCATCTACAATGTTAATAATAGAACCTGTTACAGCATCCTTAGCATATACATCTTCTTCGTATAACATAGGAATGTTTTCAGTATAGCGTTTGTAGATAATTTCATCAGCATAGGTTCTTGCACGAGACCATAACCATTTTAAATGATGACCTAAACGAATACGAATACTTTCACTCAAGATGACTTTAGCATCATTCTCTAACAAATGGATACCTACTTTATCATCTAAAGTAATACGACTCCATCCATCTACATTACCGTAAAAACCAAATAACAATTCAAAATTATTATCTAACTCAATAGGGATATCTAAATCACTAGAACCTTTTAGAGATAGGTTATTAACAATCAAACAATGGTTATCATCTAAGTCAAAATTAGTCACCAATTCAAATTCGAAAATAGGTTCTTCATCACTATTTTTACCTACTAATCTACCATTTAAATAAACATCATTTTTATCCTGATAAGGCTTAACTAACAATTGTGCCCAAAGTCTGTCATCTGGTAATTTCTTATAATCAGAATTAGACTTCATCTCTACACGGATAATGTAACCATTTTCAGAACGACGAATACTATACTTATCAGAAACAGTCAGTGAGATAGGAATCTTATTGTTACTTTCATTATAGTATTTAGTAATGGCTTTAGGTGAGTCTAGATAATAAGCACGTAGTTTAACGGTATCGTCTTCATTATCAACAACATAGTGAAATGGTGAATAGAACATTTCTTTACTATTTACTTCTTTGGCTCTATTTTCAGCACTCAAATCCAAGATACGTTTGATTTCAGTATGGTCTAACATAGACATCTTACCATTGTACATGGAATAGATAGAGTTAGGCATAATGGTTACACGTTTCTCATTGTCTTTTACAGTGCCAGTACCTACTAAACCTGAAATAGTAGTAGTCAGTGTTTCAATGGAAGCCGCCGCAGGTGTAATCAAATCAGAGTTTTCTGGTTTTGGCATACCACGTACTGCCCAATAAGCACGGTTAGTAACATAGTCTACAGATTTAATAATCTTAAAGCTACTATCTAAAGAATGGTCAGTTAATGCAACATGACTAACAGGAACTTCATTAGGGCCTACAGTGTTATTAATTACACGGCTACGTAATTCCCCAAATGTCAATGGGTCACGACCTTGGTTAACATAGTCTCTACTAAAGATAATAACAGTATGTAAAGAAGTTAGCGCACTACTGAATTCATCTAGTTCACTGTAGTCACGATTTTTAGAACCTTGTGGGAAGAAGTCGTAACTATATTGGTCTAGCGTATATGCATCTAAGTTCATATCTATCTTACCTAAAGTAGTATAGATATTTAATTTAACACGACCACCTAATGAACCAGAAACCACAGGGCTTGCAGCTGGATTAGTTAATTGGTTATATACTTTAGGAATAGACATCGACAAAGTAAAGTCTTCTGTATTCTCTACTAGTTTTAATACAGCTGTAGGTTTATATAAATCGTAAATATCAGGACAATGGGTAGTCGTCATCTCTTTCCATTTAGAAACACCATCACCATGAAATACACGAGCATAATAGTAGAAGTCATCAAATGTCTTAGACAATGTAATATTCATGTTAGCAGTGATATTATCTTCAACAGTAATCTCACGTACTTGAATCATTTCTAATACAATAGAAAGACGTTTAGCACCAGCCATTGCTTGAGATACTTCGTGATAAGCAATATTACTAGACAGTGTTTGGATAGGTGATTTTTCAGTAGTATCGTAAGTTACCCTAAAACCACCATGTTTTAATTGTAAAATGTTGACAGGATAATCTAGCATAAAGTCAACTTCACCTACAGTAATTCGCATACCTCGTGGAATACGTAATAGATTACCACTACCATCTGGTAGAGGTTTTAATACTTGTAGGATTTCACCATAATCGAACGAAACAGCGAACTTAGCTTTAGCCGGTAAACCAAATACACCTACCCAATCTAAGTCGCTTAAGTGATAATATAAATCTTCATGTGTTTGAGCAGATACAGGATATTGTCTACGGTTTAATAACCATGCTTTATTTACCGCACCTGCTGTTTGCATGGCAGACATTTCAAGACATAAAGCAACAGGGTTTTCTGCCGAGATAATACCGAGTTCATTGTCTAATACTTTTTGAATAGTCTTTAATGCATCTCGTTGCAATCGTGCTGGGGAAGCAGAATAACTAGATACATTTTCTACAATATCCGAAATTAAATCGGCATGTATAGCTTCAGTCATTTTTTAATTCCTCTAATAATTAATAGGGACCAATATTACTTAACAGGATAATATCTTTTTTGGCTTTTACCATATCCTTAGTCGTCCACCATTCTAGTTCACGTGAAATAGGATTAATTCTAGGATAACAATAGTTATTAAATATTGGTTGGTATTTCTTAGACACTTTAACGTAGAATCTTTCACGTAATCCATTTGCCATATTTGGATTAAATAATGTCACAGTATTATTAAATTGCTTAATTAAAATTTCATCCAAATAAATTGCACCAGAACAAGCAAATTCAACATCTACTGTTCTATCAACATAAGGTCTTGGATTATCACTTGGATTAGAATAATCGAAGTAAGGACCGATGTCTACGCTTCTTGGAATCGCATATCCAGTCGCACCCATTTCTTCTACGAACGTTCGGGTCTCATCCATTATGAGGCGATAGATTCTACAAGTGTAGTCCATTCTGCCGTTACCTAAATATTCAGGCCATGGCATCATGCCATATGTTTGATATAAGACAAAACCAATATATTGAATCCAATAGTAATACAGATATAAAGTAGCACTACCCTTCATGGCGTGTAAACTTAAGTTTAAACTATATTCTGTATTATAGGTACTAGGCCCATCTGCCATGATGTGTACTTCTTTTAGAACACCGGCAGGTGTACTGTGAATACCTAGACCACTAGAAGGCCATCCTGTTAATGATTTTACTAAGTTATCAGAAACAGCAATAAAAGGGTAATTCGGGTCAACCAGATTAGAATTAGGATGTCGTGGTAAATCACTTTTACCTAATGAACCACCATATTCTATTTGTTCCATTCTTTTTGCTAAACGAGGTGATAAAATCATTCGTATAGCGTGCATCAAAGAATTCTTATTCTCTGTTAATAATGGCATCATCTTTCTTTCAATTTTAATATTGGCAGAAGATAAGTTTAAATCTGGTCGAGTAGTAAAGATATATCCTGGTTGATTGGTATTTGGTTTAATCATGGGTGTGTTAGCAAGAATATTAGGACCTTTAAAGGTATCTGCCATTGCACTTGACACACTAAAACCATGTTTCATTTTTACAAGATGGTCTATAAAATCAACGGTATTGGTAAGAAATTTTTCGGAAAGTCCTGTTAACCTACCTTCGCGTAGTTCTTGCTCTAAGAACTTTTCGACACTATGTACAGAATCTGACATTTTATTTTTAACCTTTCTATCTAAAAAGGAATTCGTTATGGATATTGCAAATATGGGTATGACCGCAGTAGGTGCAATCGGTAATCAGCTTAAAGCAAATGCTGCTAAAATGATTGCATCTGATTATAATAGCGTCACTTCAAAATCATTATCACAATACACTACAGAATTACAATTACGACCTACATTTGCTATTGAGACAGAGTTACTTAATGACTCCAATATGTCTACATTAATTCAGACAGGTCTAGCAAACTATGCAGGTTATTATATTGTTGCTTTGTCCATTGATAATACTATCAATGGTGTAAGCATTGGTAAAGCTCTGGGTAAATACTCACCTACACGCGATGCGACAGGTGAGGCTATTCGTTTAATGGGTCAGACAGTAGCTACTGTCTCCACATCTTCATATAAACCGGCCATCGTAAGTGGCAATACTACCTTATCTACACTAAGTAATAAGATTGGTGTACCAGCGATAATTCCTAATTTACCTAGTAAATATCTAGCTAAATTGGAAGTATCTACCGAAGCTACTTATCAACAAGTGAATATAGAAGATGAATTCGAAGATATTGCAAGTAATGTATTTAACCATCGTGAAGAAGCATCTACTTCTGTTAACAGTAATGTAACTGAAGAAATTAATAAACTGGCTAACTTAGCTGCTGGTCGTATCTTGACAGTGGATGTATCTCGTGAAAAAGCTAAAGCTACTGTTAATATTCTGTTGAAACCAGAACTGAAATCTATTCGTTCTAATATGTTGGTTGAAATTGCCGGTATTACTAAGAAACCTAAATCCATGCGTGAGCGTTTAATTGCTTACTTTGACCGTGGTACTATTAATTCTGCTTTTGACTTATTTGTTTGTCGTGACTTGGTTGAAGCACACCGTCGTAATTTAGTAGAAGATACTACTGGTTATTACGAGAAAACACATAATCGCAATGTAAATAATAAAACTGCTGCTATGTTAACTGGTGAGTTCTCTGTAGGTACTGTTGCTAATACTTGGATTATCTCCGATGCTACACGCACACGTATTCAAGCAACTATTGGTGCTAAATTGGATAACAAACGTGCTCGCGATAAATTCTTCGAAGAATCTGGTATCATGACCCTGATTGTTTATAATCAAGACTACCAACGTATTTTCATTTATAATCACGGTATTGACGATGTATCTGAAATTTCTATGAACTATCTTGAGAAGAAAGCTAAATCCGATTCATTCGACATGGATGTATTCAAAATGCTCTCTCAAGGTTCTGCACCTATTATTTAAAAAGGATATTTAACATGTTTGGTAATATTTTAAGTAGTTTAATGAATACCTTTAAATCTGATGATATTTCAGATACCTTAATCGATACACGTAATCGTATCCGTGATGGTGCTCTTGAAGTGGTACAAAGCTGTATCCAAGATACTCAAAATGTAGACTTCAGTAAAAACATGGAATATAAATCCACACTGGCTGCAATCCATCGTAACTATCCACGTGGTACTGCAAAATTGGAATTGTTCCAAGCTTATGGTTTAATCTTAAATAACTGCGATAAACACTTAGATGAATTGATTGGCTTAGTAACAAAATACTTTACGAAAACAGTAGATAAAGATTCCATGACTTATGCCCGTGGTCAAATCATGGCTCTAGGTAAGACAATTGACTTTGTAAGTGATTTTATTCCTAAACACTGTCGCTATGTTATCGTTAAACAAAATGAATTAGCTGGTGGTTTGAAAGCAGAGAAAGTAATATCACGTGGACAAATCAACTACATTAAAGAAAATACTGTAGAATTCTACAAAGCATTGGTTTCTTTAGCCAGTATTAATATTGGTGAAATTGAGAAGATGTTAAAAGAGATTCCTGATGTAGTCATCAGTGAAGATGGTGCTGAAACAAAAATGTTTAAACAACATAAACTAGACCCATCTGGTACTTTGAATAACTTCTTATCTGCTTCTACTAACCCATTCTATTATATTGGTATGGCTATTGTGGATTATCAACACAACAAATATAAATTGGCTAAAGAAGAAGTAGAATCTATTAAGATTGAATTAGAAGCCATGAATAGCCAATTGGCTAATGGTCAAGTAGATGCTTATACTGAACGTCAGCGTGACCTAGCTATTGAGCGTATGCAGAAGTTAGAGTATCAGATTTCTAAATACGAAGAAAAAGCACGAAATACCAAATACTAAGAAAGGAATAACAAATGCATATTCAAGAAAAGAAAGTCATTTATATTCCACGTAAACAGTATCCACTAAATAAAAGAAATACCTGTGCGGATGATAATGTCCGCTGTTTCCCAGTAGATAATACTCATTCCACTTATGGTTTGGTTTACAATGCTCTTTACGAGATTGAACAAGATACTAAGAAATACAATGGTTATAACCAACCTAATACTGTTTGTAATGGTAAAGGCCCTGGTATTGTATTTCTAAATGGTATTGGTGATGTTGACATGGTTTATCAAACTTATACTCGACATCCAGACTGGTTTAAAGGTAGTTCTTTAGAAGCACTTAAAAACCGTGAGACTGTTTACAACCTTACTTATAATCTATTAAGTAGTGACTGGTATAATCTGTTAAGTAACTACGCTTCTACTGGTAAATTGGGTTATAATGAATTCATGGCATTTGCCGATGCTCTAAAAGAAATCGGGATTGTTCGTCAACCTAAAGATAAACCAAGATATACGTTGAAACAACACTCTCGTCGCCAAGATGAATTCTATACTGAAAATCAAATTACTCATTTTGAACTTGGTTCTATTATTAAATATGTTCCAGAACTACATGGTAACTTTGATGACATTGTATTTGGTGAACCGAATAAAATCAATACTGCCAATCTGATTCGTCATTGTATTGGTTATGGTGGTATTGGTTATTTGGTTGAATTGTTGAAAGTACTATATGGTACTCGAACAATCATGGGTTCTGACCCTTATAATTTACTATTAAGTAAAGGTAGAGAATAATGGAAAATGATTATATGTTGCTAGGTACACGCCTAGTGGTTAAGAAATAAGTTAAAAGGAAAATAAAATGAGTCTATTTGATTTGTCTTTGGAAGAAGATAAAAGCATGGTAACTTCTGGTGTAGAAGGTGAATATGAAGAGCCAGAAGAAGTACATCCAGAAGCAGCTGGTGCAGAAGGCGAACAAGTTGAACATCTGTCACGTGTATTGAATACTATTGATTCATTAGAGTCTGCTCGTGTAACTTACATGAACATGAAACGAAATGAAGCAGAATACGGTATTGAAGGTATGCGCGAACTGAATAAAGTTCTTTCTGAACGTATTACATTAGCATATCAAACAAATGGTTTGAAAGAAGAATTCCCTGTACATATTTCTACAGAATCTTTCTCTACATTACATGGTTCTCGTAATGCCATTACACTGGCACTAGAAGAACTAGATAGCCGTATCCTTGGTCTGTCTACAGAAGCTAACCATTTCTTTGCACGCTTCTGGCGTAATACTAAAGAATTCTTTGGCCGTGAGTTTAATCGCATTGAACGTATTAAAGATGATATTAGTACATTGATTAATGAGATTGAACAATACGGTGAATTCAATGGTACTAGTAGTCTAGTTGTAAAAAATGGTTCTGCTTTGACTATTGGTGGTAAACTAGCACTAGATAAAGTAGTAGCTAATGTAGCAGAAGGCATTAAAAACCAATTTGGTAATGGTCAGTTCATGGAAGATTATTTCTCTGAACTTCAAAAATCTTGTCAGTTCTTCAATACAATGAATTGGAGTGATGGTAAGAGCGTTGCTAACGCTATGGAGAGAAAAAACTTCTTTAAACTAGGTCGTCCATTTAAAGAAGTATCTCGTGGTGATCGTAAATTCAATAATTACGAATGGGAAATTTCTGATTTGAACTCAATGGTTGTCCCAATGCCTAAAGGTAGTGATTCATTGATTCCTAGCTCCCCTTACGCTGATGCTAATAAAACACGTATGGAACTATCTGGTAATGCAGCTACTAAAAGTTCAGCTGATAGACAACTGCCTTACGTTGGTAAACAACAGTTGTTGAAAAGTTTAAATACTTTCTTGAACTGTTTAAATGATTTACCAAATGCATCTCAATTTAATACATTGACTTCCAATATGAAAAAACGTATTGAACAATTAGTTAAAATGAATATGTCATTGAAGAATCACCAACGTGATAATACTGATTGGAACAGTGATGACTGGGAAGCATTAGCTGGTAGCGTAGCTATCCCAGCGATTGTATTAATCCTTTTGGGACCAGCAGGTATCTTAGGTATATCTGCTGTTAAAGGTGTTAATACACTTGCAAACTTAATTAATCATGTTGCATCAGATGGCGCTAAACATAATATTGCTCGAAATAGTGTTCAGGAAATGGGTGGTTTTGTACGTGGTGGTGTTCATGGCCTCGAACACACTCTTATTAACGGTTTGTTCTTGAAAAAGTATACCAATTCGTTTGAGAATAAAGTTACCTTATTCTTTATTGGTACTTACCGAGAATTGTACACTGTTATTAAATCAACAGCGAATGCTTTGTTGAGTTATGGTTATGCTTCTATTGGTAAATCCAATAAACACTAATAGCTAATATATTTAGATACTACACGGATATCCGTGTAGTATCTATTTATTATTATGTTTTAATACATTATAGATTTTTTCAAACATATACTACTATAGTGGAAAGAGAGAGGAATCTTTCCAATTTAATTCTTTCAACAACCAAATAAGGAGTAAGACTATGTTCTTGACATTAAACGTATCTAAAGAGATTTTTGAACAATGGGTTTCTGTAGCAAAAGAAACCCGTGAAGCCGATAACTTCTACGACACACCTCATGGTCGTAGAACAATTGACGGTAATATTTTTCCACCGATCATTAAGCGTGTAACTAAATTTTACAATGCCGATAACGACGAAGTTAAATGCGGTTGGACTACATCAGATACTGTAGCCCAATATGTAACCTGCGGTGGCAACGCATGGGGGATAGTGGTTCACGATGGTGAACATATTGCCTACTTCTCAGGTCGCCGTAGCCGTATCAAAGACTTCATCAACATGATGAAGGACTCTGACCCATCCTTTAAAAAGGAAACGGCTAAGGTTATTATCAACGAGTCTGCGGCCCCTGCCGATATGAAATGGTGGGAGATTAAAGATGAGTACGAAGCACGTCGTGCAGCGGAAAAAGAAGCTGCCAAAAAACGTGCGGAAGAAAATCGTCGTCGTAGCGACCGCAAGTTCTCAAAAGAGAATAACCCGTTCTCTGTTTTAAAAGGAATTCAAAAATAAATAGGATTATTTAAGTATAGGGTCTAGAGAGGTACTGTCACTATCTCTCTAGCTTACTTAATTCTATTTACCAAACCAACAAACGAAAGGAAGAAAACATGAAGATTATTAAATCAAAAGAAGTATCCGCCGAGCATTTCGCCAATTGGGTGGATTTTGCAACTGGGTTGAAGGGATTCCAATGGGAGGTAGTGTTCTCAAAGTCTTTCCCTGTGGATGAAAAATTCGACCCAGAATACCCAGACCACTTCATCAACGATGAAGGTGTGGTGTGTAGCATCCTGGGGTCAGCCACTACGTCTGAATCGGCGCTTGTACAGCATAACGATGGAGAAGGCAATGCGTTCGGTTGCATTAAGCAAGGTGATAAGTTCCATTGTTTATTCATCGGCGACGGCAAACAGATATTCAAGCTGGATGAACTGATGGAACAAATCGAAGAGACCTACATGCCGATTACAGAAGAAGAGTAATCTTCAACAAATAAGATAGAACGAGTATAAGAGGAGAGTGGCAGTCTCCTCTTTACTTATTTAATCTATCTTTACTTATTTAATCTATCTTATTTTTTGTTTAAAAAACATAAATAATCTTATTAGAGAGACAGTATATACTGTCTCTCTAATAGATAGTGATTTAATTTATTTTTTGTCTAAATCTGGTAAATGACCTTTTTCAGTAGCCTTCTTCAGGTAAGACATAAATTTCTTACCAGTCAGCCAAACATCTTTATCACGTTTTGCAGCTTTATCGTAAAGCTTTTTAGGTAAGATGTTTTTAAAGCACTTAATCATTTCAGATTTATCCAAATGGTTACCATAGTCTTTAATGTCACTGGCTTTACCAAACATACCAGAGAATGACGTATGAATCATGATAGTAGAATTTGGATTAATATCGTACTTATAAGCTAATGGTAGTAATTTTGTAAAGATAACAATAGCTGCTGAAGAAGCTTGACCAGTAATATACAATTCTAGACACCCACCTTTTTTACTATACTCTTGGATATAGTAAATAATTTCATTCATGATGTGTACATAACCACCAGGTGAATTAATAAAGAGTCTAATGGTTGTATTAGTAGGATGTTCTGTAACAATCCGTAAGTCATTTAAAAACTCTTTCTGTGTATCATCGTAGATACCACCAGAAAGATAAAGAGAGTATGTTTTAGCAACACTGTGCTTAACAATGGTGTTAGATAATTCTAATCCTGCCATTTTTGGTTTTCCTTAAGTTTAATTGATTTCAAAACAGTTTTTACATCCATTTAATAACCTATTTAATTCATTGGTTTTTCGTTTATTAAATTCTATAAAATAATCTAATTTAGACGAAAGACGGTCAATGAGTTTTTTATATTTTGTTAAAAAGATATCTAACTTATATTTCTTCTCATTAGAGAGATTTAATAAACTATTTGCCTTATCTGAATAAAATGCGAATTTATTTTTATATATAGCTATTAATCTACGAACCAATATTTCAAAACGAATAGATATAATTAAAAAATCTTTTTGTTTTTTAATATCTTCTTCTAAATCATTATGTGTATCATTATACATTGTAATACTTCCTTATTTAAAGACAATTTCAGTAATACTTTCGTCTATGTCTGTTGTATAATATATTTTTTTACTACCTAATTCTAAGTCATTGTAAATTCTATCTAAGATAAGTTCTCTAAAACCTAATTTACAATAACAACCATTTTCTTGTAACATGGTAGAAATTTTAAAATCAAACAATTGTGAAATCTTACCATCTTCATTTTCACCAAAGAATATAAGTACATCGTCTTTGTCAAAGTCAGTAATATACTCACCTTGTTCTTCTGAAAAACGACAGAACATGGTTGAAAACCAACCAAAACTAATTGAATATATTTTTCTAGATTTAAAAAGTTCAGTAAGATAATCTTCGTATTCAACAATTGCTTTATTTAATTCGTCAGTTTTCTCTTTGATAGATTCTTCCAAATCTTTTATCTTAGTAAAAAGACTATTAATTTTATCTTTAGTTTCCATTTTCCTAATCCTTAATCTACAATCTTTATTTTTAAGTAAATCCTGTAAAGACCCAATTGCTGTTATGTGACTTGTATTTACATTAAATTCTTTATTTGAAATAAATCCTTTAATGTAATAAAGAATACTTTCATTAGAATCAATAAGCATGGTTTTGATCTTTTCACATACAAATTCGTATAGTTCAAAATTATCTTTGTAATCAGGTAATTCAGAACATTTAATTGCATTTACCATAGTTAGTACTTCACCATAGTGGTTATAAAAATAAAAAATACTATTAGGTTGACCCACTCTGGCATCAGCAATTAAAGTTGCTACATTAGTATAACTTACTGCCCTAACTGATTTAATATCTTCCCACTTAATGGTTTTAAGATTCATTTAAACGATCATCTGTATAGATTCTATCTTTTCATTTATATTTTTAAGTT
>QWCZ01000838.1_pt1 | contig 14286 bp, 9 predicted proteins | sample 1972651 | NCBI WGS metagenome assembly QWCZ01 (sample SAMN09866695, study PRJNA288562) | Human oral metagenome isolate pre1_saliva, whole genome shotgun sequencing... | isolation source: mouth | host: Homo sapiens | place: USA: California
AAAAGAGTATGACTTCAAAGCTGAGAACTTCATAATCTATCCTATTAAGGTGAATCAAATGCAGCCTGTCGTTGAAGAAATCATCTCTCATGGGCGTAAGTTTAACTTAGGCTTGGAAGCAGGATCAAAGCCAGAATTACATGCTGTAATTGCTGTTCAATGCCAGAGTGATTCCCTTATTATCTGTAATGGATATAAGGATCAGAGTTATATTGAGCTTGCTCTATTGGCGCAAAAGATGGGTAAACGTATCTTCATTGTCGTTGAAAAGCTCAACGAAATAGATCTTATCGCACGTGCAGCAAAGAAACTTAACGTTAAACCTAACCTTGGTATTCGTATAAAATTAGCATCTAGTGGCTCTGGAAAATGGGCTGAAAGTGGTGGCGATGCATCGAAATTCGGTCTTACTTCCTCTGAACTTCTTCAGGCTTTAGAGACGCTTGATGCAAAAGGGCTGCATGATAGTTTGCGTCTAATTCACTTCCATATAGGTTCGCAAATAACAAAGATTCGTCGTATTCAGACGGCTCTAAATGAAGCAGCACAGTATTATGTGAACCTGAGGAAGATGGGGTATAACGTAGACTTTGTTGATTGTGGTGGTGGACTTGGAGTCGATTATGATGGTACACGTTCATCCAGTAGTGAGAGTTCTGTGAATTATAGTATTCAAGAATACGTCAACGATTGCGTTTATACGTTTGTAGATGCAGCTAACAAGAGTGATATTCCACATCCAAATATCATTACGGAAAGTGGTAGAAGTTTGTCTGCACACCATTCGGTTCTTGTTATTGATGTTCTTGAAACTGCATCTTTACCTGAGATGTCTGAAGAATTTGAAGCAAAAGAGACCGATCACCAGCTAGTAAAAGACCTTTATGATATATGGGATAATCTTGATGCTCGTAATATGTTAGAGGATTGGCATGATGCAGAGCAGATTCGTGAAGAAGCCTTAGAATTATTCTCTCATGGTTTGGTTGACCTTCGTACTCGTGCGGAGATAGAAGCAATGTATTGGAGTGTATGCCATGAAATCAATAATTTAGCAAAGAACATGAAGCATGTTCCTGATGAGTTACGTAACATGGATAAACTTCTTGCAGATAAGTATTTCTGTAACTTCTCCCTTTTCCAGTCTCTTCCAGATAGTTGGGCTATAGACCAATTATTCCCAGTGATGCCTATTCAACGTCTCAATGAGCGTCCAAGCCGTAATGCGACATTGCAAGATATAACCTGTGATAGTGACGGAAAGATATCAAACTTTGTTGCTATGGGGCGTAGCAGTCATGTACTACCAGTTCATCCGTTAAAGTCAAATGAGCCTTATTATCTTGGTGTATTCCTTGTCGGGGCTTATCAAGAGATTCTTGGTGATATGCATAATCTCTTTGGCGATACCAATGCCGTACATATTTCAGTGAAGGATGGGGGGTATCATATCGATCAGATCTTTGATGGTGAGACTGTCGAAGAAGTTCTGGAATATGTTCAGTACAATCCGAAGAAGCTTGTTCGCCAATTGGAAATATGGGTAACAAAGAGTGTTAAACAAGGTAAGATCTCTCTAGAAGAAGGTAAGGAATTCCTTAGCAATTATCGTAGTGGACTTTATGGTTACACATACTTGGAATAGGTTATGATTTCCTAGAGGAGGTAGAGCATACTTGGCGAATTAATGAGAAATGCGATTTTATGCAATCTAAATACTTAGTTAAAAACCAAAGTATGCTCTGCAATCTTTGATTTATTAATATAATATACTCTTGATTATTGAGATTGTGTTGTCGTAAACAATAAGGTGATAATCATAAATGATGTGTTATTAAAGGTTAAATAGATACTCTTTCGTACTATTCTCTGTAACTTTTAGTCATATATAATCGTCATTTAAATAGTGAGAAGATGAAAAATATCAGTTTTCGAGATGATATCTTGCCGTTGAAGAATCAACTCTTCCGGCTTGCACTTCGTATCACACTCAACAGGTTTGAGGCTGAAGATATAGTGCAAGATACGCTGATAAAGGTTTGGAATCGTCGCTCTGATTGGGAGGACATAGACTCTATTGAAGCTTTTAGCTTGACGATATGTCGTAATCTCTCACTCGATCGCATCAAGAAAAAAGAGAATGATAATAACTCTTTAGAAGATGTAAAAGGAGTAGAACCATTATCTTCATCTAATCCACAAGACCGAATGATTCAAGCTGACAGGGTGAATTTAATTAGACAGATAGTAGATTCACTTCCTGAGAAACAACGAAGCTGTATGCAGCTAAGAGACTTCGAAGGTAAATCTTATAAAGAGATAGCTGTCATATTGGATATTACAGAAGAGCAAGTGAAGGTTAATATCTTCCGAGCAAGACAGGCGGTTAAACAAAGATATTTGAAACTAGATAATTATGGATTATAAGTACATTGAACAGTTACTGGAGCGCTATTGGCGCTGTGAAACTTCTCTTCAAGAAGAGGAGATTCTACGTGCGTTCTTCTCTCAAGAGGACATTCCAGCAGCTTTACTACCTTATCGCGACCTTTTTACATATAGTAAGAACGAGAAGGAAGAGAGCGTACTGGGCAGTGACTTTGACCAAAGGGTATTGGGGATCATAGAGAAGGATGAGCCTGTGAAGGCACGTATCATCACGATGCGTCATCGTCTTATGCCACTCTTTAAGGCTGCTGCTATAGTAGCAATTATCCTCACGTTGGGGAACGCAATGCAAGTTGCTTTCTCTGATGAAGACGCCTCACGTGCAGTATCAAGTACTGCTGCCGTAGACAAACCCCATGAAGGTCCTTCCGTTGCTAAGGCTGATTCTGTAAAGGTAGACACTTTGCAACATAAGATACAGACATCTGTGTCATCCATAACAAAGTAAGACAATTTCTAAGCTTTCTCAATAAATAATCATTTAAAAGTAAAACAACTCGAGGCCGTGAGGTCTCAATATTCTCTCAAATTTTTCATAAATACTAACGTAGAAGAGCTGGTACTCGTTAAGAGTATCGGCTCTTCTGTTTCTTAATAAACGTATGTTTAGATTGCTCCTAACTGGTCAGCAACTTTCATGACATTGGCTGGTGGACGTTGATTCAGTAGTTCGTTCTTCATGTAGTCCATATATGGAGCAATGTGTTGGAAGAACTTCTTATACCCTTTACAGAGGTAGTTAAGACCAGGATTACCATACTTATCCTTTATAAATCGGTTCTTTGGACACTCTCCATGACAGGCAAATTCCCATTCACACTCACGACATTGAAGTGGGAGCGAGGCATGCTTGAGTTTGCTAAACTGCCGTTGTTTCTCCCCATAAAGCATATCAATCAATGTCTTATCTTTTACATTACCAAGTTTGTATTCAGGGAACACAAAGTGGTCACAAGAGTACACATCTCCATTGAACTCCATTACTCCTGCATGTCCACACTCCTTTGCATACACACAGATACCAGGTGTTTGTCCCACCCAGTTAGCCAATATGCAATCGAATATCTCCACATAGGTTTGCCCCACATCATTGCGTACCCACTCATCAAAGATTGCACACAAGAAGTCTCCCCACTGCTCTGGTGTAACCGAGAAGTCCGCTATTGGCAACTCTTCCTTATCGGTTAATGTAGCTAGATGTCTCCCATCTTTATGTTGTATGATGCGCTCAACAATGGGCGAAATCTGTATGAACTGGCATCCAATCTCCTTGAAGAAGTGATAGAAGTCGTGCGGGTAATCAGCATTGGAATCGTTTACTACCGCCATAGCATTCCATTCCACGTGGTGTTTCTGGAGCTGTTTAATCCCCTTCATAACCTTTGACCATGATGGACCATTGCGTGCTGTGCGTCGGTATTCATCGTGAAATTCCTGTGGACCATCAATCGATACACCAACAAGCCAGTTGTTCTCACGTAGGAACTCACACCATTCATCAGTCAATAACGTACCATTTGTTTGTATAGTATTGCTTATTCTGCGCCCGTTAGCATACTTCCGTTGCAGTTCAACTGCCTTTTTAAAGAATGATAGTGGGCGCATCATCGTCTCTCCCCCATGCCATGTAAAGAGTACTTCATTCATGGTTTGGGCATTGATATATTCCTTTGTGAATCGCTCTAATAGCTCTTCTGTCAGTATGCGAGTTGGTGTGTTCTTATAGAGATTCGCCTTTTCAAGATAATAACAATACTCACATCTGAGGTTGCAGGAAGCCCCGACAGGCTTTAGCATGATATATAAAGGGTGCGAAAATGGTGCAATTGTGTTCATGTCTATGTGTCTTTTCTTATCTTACTTATCCTTGTCTACATTTGCTTAATTGTCATCTTTTATCCAATGAAGGCATTGTAACAGGGAAAAGTTCACTATTCGTATGCTCTTTCTGAGCAATTTCTATCATCTTCTGTACGATATCTGGATGCTCATTTGCTATGTCATGATCCTCATGAAGGTCGTTTGCTAGATTGTAAAGATGTGGTATTCCATGAATAGTAATCAGTTTCCAATCCCCCATTCGAACAGCTGTTTGGTCCGTTTCAGCGAACTCCCAATAAAGATAAGGGTGCTTCTTTTGTCCGATTCCATCGTTTATGAGCGTAGGAAGAATTGATATTCCATCGAAGTAATCGATAGTCTTTTTCTTATTACGATAGCTTCGTACATAATCCTTTACACCTGCCATTTCTGCAAAAGTAGGCATGAGATCATAGAAAGCAAAGGGCAAATTACTCTCTACACCAGCCTTAATATGTCCATTCCAGCGAGCTATGAAAGGTATTCTGATGCCTCCTTCGTAACATTGTCGTTTAATACCTCTTAGCTTTCCATCGCGGTTGAAGAACGAAGGATCAGCCCCACCTTCCTCATGAGGACCATTGTCACTGGTAAAGATAACGAGTGTATTGTCTGCAAGACCTTTCTCATCCAATAGCTTGAGAATCTCTCCTACGTATGAATCAAGGCGTGTTATCATTGCAGCAAACTGTGCGTGCGTGTGAACAACAGCGTTATATCGTGAGCCTTCTTGCCCTCCCCACGTCTTATCAGTGAAGAACTGCTTCTTATAAAACGCCACTAACGAGTCGTCTGGTTGCGTAAGTTCAGCATGAGGAAGCGTATAAGTGAATACTCCAAAGAATGGTTTATTCTTCGTTTGAGCCTTCAGCCAGTCCATGGCATGCTGGTGGATGAGGTCAGCTGAGTATTGCGTGCGTTTAAAGTATTCGTCTCCAAACATCGGATGATTGATGTTTTCTGTCAAGATAACACGTTTCACCGCCGTATCTCCTCGTTCTTTGTAGTATTCGTTGAGGAAGTTTGGATAATAGAGGTGGGCTTGGAATTGGCATATATAGCCATAGAAATCATCCACCCCTCGCTTATCAGGTGTTGAAACAGAGCCTTCGTAACCTCCTGCCCACTTACCGAACATTCCCGTTCGATAGCCATTATCCTTCATTATCTCTGGTAAGATAATGTGATTGGGGTCGTAAGGATGCTGTCCAACAACGCTGAAGTCTTTGTTTTCCCCATAGTAAACAGGCTTGCTATTCTGCCAATATTCCTTGTTACCACGCACCTCCGTATGTCCCGAGTGCTGCCCAGTCATTAGGCAAGCACGTGATGGTGCACTCACTGGAGCACCTGCATAAGCCTGCGTGAAACGCATTCCTTCCTTTGCCATTCGGTCTATGTTAGGCGTAAGGATGTACTTTTGACCATAGCAACCGAGGTCGCCATAGCCCATATCGTCACACATTATATATATAATGTTAGGCTTCTGTTGCTTCTTAGGAGTTGTGGCATTGCCTTGCACACAACTGAAAGCTGTGATGGGCAAAAGCGTTTTTACAATTTTAGAAATCATATTAATAGGTTTTTAGGTTTGGTTTCTTGCATAGAAACCCTATTGCTGGTTCTTTATTACTCGTCGTTTCTTCTTGTTTGAATGTACAACTTTTCAATCCTACCAAACCTCATCTCCATCACTAAACGACAGTGGGAAGCGACGGATAGTATCGGGTTGGATGATCGTAAGAGTTGTATTTCCTTTCTGCTTCACAATCCTGTTTCCAGCCCTTAGGTCTTTATCGGTTATTGCCCAGAACTTCGTTATTTCATGTACACGTGTGCGTCCGTCTCGGTCGACACCCTCTACTTGATATTCCCTAGAAGACTTAAAGGACACCACTTTGAAGTCGAAGGTTTGCTCCTTAAGATACGCTATGTACTCTGAACGAGTGTCCCTTAAGCAATCGTAGAAGAATGCATAACCAACCAAAACATAGAGAATTACTTTTATAATTTCAGCCTTGTAAAGGTCTAAATAAGCAATATAATAGCTCAGATTGCGCATAGGCTATGATGGATCCATTGGTTATGTGCAAAGATACAAATATTTTTCTTTAATTGTGACAAGCTGTTGTTATAAATTAAAAGAGGCTCTTTTAAGGAGGAAGAGAGCCTCTCTTTGTATCAAGGAAAGGCTCTCTTCATGGCAAGGAAAGGCTCTCTTTAAATGGAGAAGAATATTTACTTTCTTGCACCTCCTTGTTTGTAACTAAAGAAGTGAACCTTCTTTATCTCTCACAATCATCCCTTCTTTTGTGCTGTTCTTTGTTTTTTGGGGTGCTTCTCTCACCCTCTTTGTCTTTCAAAGAATACCTTGTAAAGGCTTAATAATGAGAGATTAAGCAAGTGATAACCTATAAGTTAGGGTCGAAAGTGCAAACGATTACGCATAAATTGATATAAATCATGCAAAGAGCTATTGCTTATTCACATTATTATTATTAACTTTGACGAAAAATAACTACCCAACTCTATGAACATACAGTTTAACATAGACTATCAAACCTACTATGGTCAAGAACTTGTCTTGAGCATAATTACAGGGAGACACAACGGGGTGAATGAGACCTCACAGTACAGGATGCACACTTTAGACGGCTATCACTGGAGCGTAGAAGTACGTAAGGACGTGAAGCCGGGGACGCAGATGGATTACTTCTATAGCGTTCTTCGTGGCGATAACGAGGAGCGAAAGGAATGGAGTGTCATGTGTCATCGATTGAACTTCGATGCTGAACGTGGTTTGAACTATTGTGTTTACGACCACTGGAATGATATTCCTGAGGATTCATACCTATACTCTTCTGCTATTGCTGATTGTGTTGTCGGTAAGAAACAAGAGAAGGTTAAGCTCAACAACTTCAACAAATCGGTTACACTCAAGGTGCGTGCGCCACAGTTAAGGGCTGAAGATCAACTCTATCTCATTGGTGCTGAACCAGCATTAGGCGCTTGGAACGAAAAGAAAGCACTGAAGATGACACAGCACAACATCAATGAGTGGATGGTAACTCTTGATGGTGCAAAGTTGGCAAGCAGCCGTTTAGAAGTGAAGTTCTTCATTAAGAACAAAGCAGATAACGATGCTATCGTGTGGGAATACAGCGATAATCGTATCGTAGAACTGCCTGCAATGGATGAAGGTGACGTCATGGTCTATGAGTTGGATGAGGCTTTTTTCCCACTTCCAGCCGTTCGCATAGCCGGAACATTAGTCCCTGTATTCTCTCTCCGTTCGGATTCTAGCTTCGGAATAGGCGACTTTGGTGACCTAAAGAAGATGGTTGACTGGGTAAGTCTGACGCAACAACGTGCGCTACAGATTCTTCCAATCAACGATACAACCATCACTCACACATGGACGGATTCCTATCCTTATAGCTGTATATCCATCTTTGCACTTCATCCGCAGTATGTTGATCTCAACGCCTTACCTGCTTTAAAGGATAAAGAGCAGCGTGATAAGTTTGAAGCCTTGCGTAAAGAACTTAACGCCTTACCGCAGATTGACTATGAAAGAGTCAATGATGCGAAGACAGAATATCTACGTTTACTATTCGAACAAGAGGGTCAGAAGGTACTCACGAGTGATGCTTTTAAAGCCTTCTTCATCGATACAGAGAGCTGGTTAGTGCCGTATGCTCAATATTGCTACATGCGTGATAAGAATGGAACAGCTGACTTCTCACGTTGGTCCGACCATAACCAATGGGATGAAGCAGAGCGTAAACAGCTATCGTCACCAAAGGAGAAAGCATACAAAGAGGTTGCTTTCTTCTATTATGTGCAATATATCCTCAGCAGTCAACTAAAGGCTGTCCACGAGTATGCACAGGCGCATAAAGTGATCCTGAAAGGCGATATTCCTATCGGAGTAAACCGTTATGGATGTGACGTGTGGACGCAACCTCGATACTTCAACCTTAATGGTCAGGCAGGCGCGCCACCTGATGATTTCTCTGTAAATGGGCAGAATTGGGGCTTTCCAACATACAACTGGGAGGAGATGATAAGCGATGGTTGCAAGTGGTGGATACGTCGTTTCCAGAATATGTCGAAGTATTTTGATGCCTACCGAATCGATCATGTCTTAGGCTTCTTCCGTATATGGGAGATTCCAATAAGTGCTGTTCATGGTCTGTTAGGACAGTTTGCTCCATCGTTAGGAATGAGTCGTGAGGAGATTGAGGGCTATGGTTTACACTGGCAAGAGGAGTTATTTACCGAGCCATTCATCACTGATTGGATACTAGATCGTGTATTCAGAGAGCATGCAGATGAGGTTCGTCAAAAGTATGTTGAGCATATTTGGGGTGACAGATACAAGATGCGTTCAGCCTTCGATACGCAACGTAAGGTGGAAAAGGCATTTGCTGGTAAGACCTCAGATACTGATGTTTGGATACGTGATGGGCTATATTCTCTGATTAGCGATGTGCTCTTTGTGCGTGATCATAAGGATCCTAACCGCTTCCATCCACGCATTAGTGTGCAGTTCGCATTCATCTATGAGAGTCTTTACGATAGTGATAAAGCAGTATTCAACAGGCTTTATAATGATTATTACTATCGTCGCAATAACCAGTTCTGGTATCAGGAAGCAATGAAGAAGTTGCCTAAGTTGGTGAATGCAACACGTATGTTGGTATGTGCCGAGGACTTAGGTATGGTGCCTGATTGCGTTGCTTGGGTAATGAACGAGCTTCGTATCCTTAGCTTGGAGATACAGAGTATGCCGAAAGACCCGCACGTTCGATTCGGACACTTGGGTCAGAACCCCTACAGAAGTGTAAGTACTATCTCCACACATGACATGGCTACACTTCGACAATGGTGGGATGAAGACTGGGCAAGGGCGCAGGATTACTTCAATAGTATGCTTCATCGTGGTGGACCAGCACCTCACCCATTACCTGGATGGCTTGCTCGTGACATCGTTAGTCGCCATTTGACATCACCAAGTATGCTCTGCATCTTAGGCATTCAAGACTGGATGAGTATTGACGAAACGCTCCGATTGGCTGATCCTGACGCCGAACGCATTAACATCCCGGCTAATCCTAAGCACTACTGGCGCTATCGTATGCATGTAAGTATCGAAGAGTTAATGAAGAACAAGGACTTTAATGGACAAGTAATTGACTTGATTAACCAAGCTGGAAGATAATTCTATTAGGCGATTATGATGCTTTGACAAGCGGTTATAATCGCCTATTATCAATAAAACCATCTATAACTATTCATTAAGAATACTAACGTAACAATGAAGATAAAGTATTATTTGGCTGCTTCTATCGCTACCTTTATGCTTTCACAAGGGGTTTCTGCACAAGAGAGATTCGATGAGGTGTCTTACACACCATCGGCTACAACCTTCCGTCTCAATGCACCATCAAAACCTGTACTAAGGCTATATGATGAGGGACTTGGTGGTAAGGCTTATAAGAAGGTGAAGCTCACACAGAGTGGTGATAATACATGGTCTGTGGTCGTGAAAGGCGACTTAAAAGGGAAATTCTATACTTTTGATATTGGTAAGGGAGAAACTCCTGGTGTCTTCGCAAAGGCTGTTGGCTGCAATGGTAGTCGTGGAGCTGTGGTGGACATGAGGGACACCAACCCTGTTGGATGGGACTCGGATAGACGCGTTCCGACGAAGAGTCCAGCCGACCTTATTATATATGAGCTACATCATCGGGACTTTTCTATAGATAAGTCATCTGGTCTTGTAAACAAAGGGAAGTACCTTGCTCTGACGGAGCAGAAGGCTATTGACTATTTGAAGAAGTTGGGTGTGAATGCTATTCACATTCTTCCTTCCTTCGACTTTGCCTCTATTGACGAGTCGAAACCAGATGTTCCTCAATACAACTGGGGCTATGATCCGTTGAATTATAACGTCCCCGAAGGAAGTTACTCATACGATGCCAGTCTGCCAACTCGTCGTATCATGGAGTTCAAACAGATGGTACAAGCATTGCACAAAGCTGGTATTAGGGTGATTCTTGACGTTGTTTATAATCACACTTACGACCTTGCTAACAGCAACTTCGAGCGTACCTTCCCTAAAGCCTACTATCGTTATAAGGCTGACGGAACGCCTTCTGATGGCTCTGGTTGTGGTAACGAGACGGCAAGTGAGAAGTCGCTTATGCATGAGTTTATGCTCGAGTCAATGAAATACTGGGTCAAAGAGTATCACATCGACGGCTTCCGTGTAGACCTCATGGGCGTTCATGACATTCAAACTATGAATGATATCCGTCGTGAACTCAATGCTATTGACCCCGAGATATTCGTTTATGGCGAGGGATGGAGCGCTGGAACTTGTGCTTATCCGCATGATAAGCTGGCGATGAAGGCTGCTATTCCACAAATGCCAGGCATTGCTGCGTTCTCTGATGACATCCGCGACGCTTTGCGCGGACCATTCTCTGATGATCACCAAGCTGGCTTCTTGGGTGGTGTGAAAGGTTTGGAGGAGAGCATAAAGGCTGGTATTGCTGGTATGATAGCCCACCCACAGGTTGATTACAACAAGGTGAACTATTCGAAGAAGCCATATGCAATAGAGCCAACACAGATGATCTCTTACGTAAGTTGCCATGATGACATGTGCTTAGTAGACCGTTTAAAGGCTTCAATACCCGAAGTGGTATATGATAAGGATGCGTTAATTCGATTGGACGAATTGGCTCAAACGGCTGTATTCACATCTCAAGGCGTACCTTTCATGCTGTCTGGTGAGGAGATGTTACGCGATAAGAAGGGTGTTCACAATTCGTTTAATTCACCTGACAGTATCAATCACTTGGATTGGAACAACCTAACTGCTTACCCGCAAGTGTTCCAATATTACAGTCGTCTCATCCGTCTTCGTAAGAACCACCCAGCCTTCCGTTTAGGTAATGCAGACCTTGTTCGCAAGCATTTGGAGTTCCTTCCAGTACAGGACTGCTTGGTTGCTTTCCGCCTAAAAGACCATGCCGGTGGTGATAAGTGGAACAATATTTACGTCATACTCAATGCTAATTCAAGTCTAAGAACCGTCAATATCCCTAAAGGGAACTACACGATTGTATGTGCAAATGGCGATATCAGCGAAGCAGGATTGGGTCAGATGGAAGGCGGAGAGGTAATGGTTGATGCGCAATCGGCATTGATCTTACATGATTAAACACGTCTCCTCCCTTCCTTAAAAGGGTAGGGTTGCTAGCAAGAAGAGGCTAGCATGAAGTACCAGAAGTATAACTTTTCAACTAGTCTCCCCATCCTTCCAATGGATTGGGGAGCTTTCCGAATAACAATGAACCTAAAACAAACAATCAACAAAGCAGCTCTTTGTTCCGCAAGAAGGCTATGGAGCAGCTTATTCTTATTATCTTTATTCATCGTTCCAACAGCTATGACTGCTCATAACAGTACATCCGTACCTAAAAGTCAATCGATATCGAAAGTGGATATCACACGCATTGAACCAGAAAACTGGTTTGTCGGTATGAAAGATCCAACACTTCAGTTGATGGTTTATGGTAAGGATATCAAGTTCTCTGACGTATCAACTGATTATGAGAATGTGCGCATTGACTCACTTGTTAGGCTTGATTCGCCTAATTACTTACTGGTTTATCTCAATCTAAAAGACGCTAAACCGGGTGAGATGACGCTCTCATTTAAGGGCAAGGATGGTAAAGTTATCAAACGAAAGTACCAACTTTTGGCTCGTTCTATGGCTGGTGCTGACCACAAGGGATTCGATAACTCGGATGTTCTCTATATGCTCATGCCTGACAGATTCGCTAATGGTAACCCAAAGAATGACGTTGTTAAGGGTATGCAAGACCAACTTTGCGATCGCAACGAACCGAGTCTTAGACATGGAGGAGACCTAGAAGGTATACGTCAGCATCTCGATTATTTCACTCGTTTAGGGGTAACAGCTCTATGGTTCACACCCGTTTTGGAGAACGATAGACCAGCCGATAACGGGAAGAATAGTACGTATCATGGCTATGCAACAACCGATTATTATAAGGTGGATCCACGCTTTGGTACAAACGATGAGTACAAGAAACTCATTGCTGAATGTCATCAGAAAGGACTGAAGGTAGTCATGGATATGATCTTTAACCATTGTGGTGACTATCACACATGGAATCGAGATATGCCCTCAAAGGACTGGTTTAATTATCCAAACTATGGTTTGCAAACAAGCTATAAGTTAACTCCTGTGCTCGATCCATACGCTAGTAAGGTGGACATGAGGGAGACTGTTGATGGCTGGTTCGTCGCTTCCATGCCTGATCTGAACCAACGCAACCCTCACGTTATCAAGTATCTTATACAGAACTCAATGTGGTGGATAGAGACAGTAGGTATAGATGGAATACGCATGGATACCTATCCTTACGCTGATCGAAAGGCTATGGCTGAATGGATGAAGGCATTGGATGCGGAATACCCAAACTTCAATACCGTTGGAGAAACATGGGTTACAGAACCTGCTTACACAGCTGCTTGGCAGAAGGATAGCAAGCTCTCTGATATTAACAGCTATCTGAAGACGGTGATGGACTTCTCTTTCTTTGATAAGCTAACGCTTGCAAAGAATGAAGAAACCGATGATTGGTGGAAGGGACTGAACCGTATTTACAACTCATTGTGCTATGATTACCTCTATACAAACCCATCTTCTGTGATGGCATTCATCGAGAATCACGATACAGACAGGTTCCTTGGCAATGGCAAGGACACAACAGCTCTGAAGCAGGCTTACGCTTTGTTGCTCACAATGAATCGTATTCCACAGCTTTACTATGGTACGGAAGTACTCATGAATGGTACGAAGGAGATTACAGATGGCAATGTTCGTAAAGACTTCCCAGGTGGTTTTCCTGGTGATAAAGCCGATAAGTTCACACGTGAAGGGCGCACAACTGCAGAGAACGCCATGTTCGATTGGACTTCAAGAATACTACATTGGCGACAAAACAATGAGGTGATTAGCAAGGGAAAACAAACCCAATTCATCCCTTGGCATGGTATTTATGTGCTCGCAAGACAGCTTGATGGCAAGACTGTTCTCACTATTCTCAATGGCAAGAAGGCTGATAATAAGGTGGAGGTAGCACGTTATGCAGAGGTGATAGGTCAACATACTACAGCCACAGACATCACAACTGGCAAGACAATCGACCTCACAAAGGACATCCCACTGGGGCATCGTCAGACGATGATACTCAGTTTCTAAACCCATAAACAATAAACAGCGAGAAGGCAATCAAGCTCTTCTCGCTGTTTGTTTATTTATCTTCTTTGTTCGACTCAAACTTTTGCAGACCTATTAACTGTACTAATTCTTTGAACTCGGGGGAGTATTTTACACCCGTCTTACCCCATTCGTACTCATGACGAATATGCTTTCCTGGATAATAGATAGTCACAAATAAGCTCCCTTGATCAGTACAGAAATCGTTATTCTTAACCGCTATCACATCCTTAGCAGAGCCTGTGACGTATATGTCATCCACGAGTTCTTTGACTCGAAAACTGCGCTCGTCACTAACCTGAACTATGTCTGTTGTGTTTTTCACCTTGCCCTTCACCGATACATTATGCTGTATATACTTACACGAGCGACCCTGTTTATCTACTATCCAAGTAATGTATTTAGGATTTAAAACATAGCCTGGAAATGACTCAATAACAACAGAGTCATACGCTTCTGACGTATTCTTCGCCGTCAACACTCGGTTTCCTTTGGAACAGCTAATGCCTATCAAGGCTATTACAACACATAAATAAACGGGCTTCCTCATCTGTTTTAGTAACGTTTAAAAAATAACTTGGTATTTTTTGTCTCTCCATGAAACCTTGTAGTTCCATTTCGGTAGCTCTTCATCAAAGGTAATATGCCGTTGA
>QWCZ01002031.1_pt1 | contig 14228 bp, 8 predicted proteins | sample 1972651 | NCBI WGS metagenome assembly QWCZ01 (sample SAMN09866695, study PRJNA288562) | Human oral metagenome isolate pre1_saliva, whole genome shotgun sequencing... | isolation source: mouth | host: Homo sapiens | place: USA: California
GTTACTGCCAATGAAGATACCAATAAGGAGGCAAAAGCAGCCTACATCCAGCCCATAGGGGTATCTCGGTGATCACTCCCCTTCCCTTCGGGGGAGGGGTTGGGGGAGGGGCCGCTATCTTTCTGCTCCCTGGGTGTTCTGTTCATCTGTGTAAATCTGTGAGAAAAAGAACGCACCCACTCGATGAGATAAGGCCTATGAGACTCGCTGGGGAGTTTTATCTCTCACGTTGGATAATTTTTTCTCTCACAGAACTCACAGATCTCACAGAACTTTTTGCGCACGTTTCGAGTCCACAAGGAGGGTGTACATCTTCTCTTGATGCTGATTTTTAACCTCCTGCGTCCATCCCTCTGGGTTCTTTTTAGCGTCCAGATACATTCGGAAGAGCTTAAGGCTTTGGAGGGAGTGGGTGCTGGCTTGCTCGGCAATTCGGGCAAACTTTACTTGTACGGGGTCGTCGCTCTGTTCGGAGTTGAAGCTTTGCGAAATCATTGCTAAGTTGCCAAACGAATGGATGTCAGCCTCACTCCATTCGGTGTTGTTGGTCTGGTGCTGTGGATGCAGATGTTCAATCGACCTGTTAGCACGGAACATGTAGGTGTTAACAATCTCTTGATCTGCTTTGTCAGGGAAGTATTCTTCTCTCCTTTCCCATAGATAGTAATCCAGTCGCCAGAACCAGTATCGGTCGATCCCCTTGTCGTAGGTCATGTCGTCGAGGTCTTTGAGATCTTTATGTAGTTCGTTATCATCGATGTCTTTTAGCCATTTCAGAAGAGTCTCAGAGGAGTCTACTCTCTCGTTATGGAGCTTTATCAAGATGGGTTTAATCCAATTATAGAAAGGCGTTTGAGCCACATAAAGCATTGACTGATACTGTTCTACCTGCCTACGTGCTGTTCCTTCGCCGAAGGTGAGCGTATATTTGTTTACAGTTCCTTCCCCTTCTTTATGGATGATATAGTAGTCTAAGAGTAATCTGTAGAACAATAACTGGTGATAGAAGTCTGGTATATCATCTATTTTATGTTCCTTATACACATTGAGAAGTTCTTCCCGATAGAAAGAGTACGAACCATTCAGGTCGTGGTAGATGTCATAGACCATCATCAACAGCTCTGGGAAGGAGATTAAAGCCCTGTCGCCATCATCGTTGTAATCATGGTCGAAGGGATGGCGTTCGGGTTTGATATCCCCAATTTCAGTGTTATCTTCATTGTCAGGTTGCGTGTTACACGACTTCACCACAGCGTCAAAGGCTTTGTCTCGGCAGCTGTTTATGGCCGTTTCATATTTCTTCCAATAGTCTTCCTCAGTTTCATTTTCACTTTTACGGATAACGGGTCGGCTCATATCCGCAACCAGGTTCCAGATGCGAGTCAAGTGTTCTTGATTGTTCTGTCCTTTCAGTAGTTCTACTTTCAGTATCTCGTGTTGTTCAAGACCCTTCCCACTAATGTTCATGGCCTCGAAGTATTTGTTCAGAGAGGACGGATGACTGGCATAGTAAGGCGGTAGTTCGGAGAAGAAGAAGGACAGGTTTTTGTAAACATTTCGGGCATAACTTTCCCGCTCATCATCAGATGAGAAATTGCCAGAATGCTCCATAAAGTTAGAGATACAGCGTATGCCATTCTCCATCTTCTCGTTGATGATTTCCGTCTTCTTACCTTTTATCTTTCGACGAAGATACTCCTTATCATGCGAGCGAGCGGTGAAATTCAGTCGTTCTCCACCTTTAAGGAATTTGTCCCATTCCTTAGCATATTTCTTGAGGACGATGCCCATCAGTGTTGTCACCGTAAGACGCTGTTGCCCATCAATAAGGTCATAGCCGTTGTTCGCTATACATGAGAGCATACCGATGTAATAGGGCGACTCTTCTCCATTGTTTTCAAAATGGCGTTTGAGGTCGAATAAGAGTCCTTCCACTTGGCTGTCTTCCCACGCGAAGAGTCTTTGATAGAGTGGGATAGAGAAGGTAAGGTCTTCATCTACAATGCGTTCTGGGGTATATCTATGCTTATTCATGATTAATCATAGCTATTATGGTGGGTTCAGTAAAATCGTTTTTTAATTCTCTAAAAAGCCTTTGAAGCTGATCATGAAACCGTCTTGCAATCCCTCTCCCCTCTAAGTTTTGCCCCCAGTTTTTGATGTTCAAGAGACATTCAGCAAGGAAGAAGGTTGGCGAGGAAGCCTGGTCTATCATCATGATAATTTCGGAGTCGTTTGCAGACTGCCTAATCTTATAGGTCAAGGCCCGCTTTGTGGCATATCTGCTTTGTGCTATGTTGGATGCAATAGAGTACAGTGCTTCAGGGAGATATTGCTCGCCAAACTTGAGATAGTAGCCGAAGAGCAGCGCTTCTATGACCTCAGCGAACTTCCAATGCGACTCTGCTTGCAGCTGTCGTCTCAAGGCTGTAACGGCTCGGAGGCTGCCGAAGGACTTTGCTCGGCTGGTGAAGGTGTCCATAAAGACGAAGAAATGGGTCCCACCTTGTATCTTCTCGTAGAAATGGAACGACTCTCCGAAGGGTGGGAGGGCAGCGAGTGTGGGCGCAGTGGAGAACTCGTCCTTGACACATAACCGTCTGTTGGGGTCATAGTTTTGCTTGCGCATCCACTTCCTAAGCGGCAACAGATAGCGAGCGGCCGTCTGTTCTAAGAGCGGATAGTCGTTCTCTATCATTCTATTCCACCGTCCTGCAAGGTGTTCGGCCTGCTCTTCTGAGGAGATGTAGCGCAGGTGGTGAGCCTTCAGAAGGTCGTAGTCGGATAGCGGTACACCCTTTGAGTTCTCATTAGAAAAGAAGGTGTAAGCGAGGTCGAGCTTACTTTCTTTGAGGATGAGGACCGTGAACTCGAGCCGCTTAATAATCCTCTGACAAAGAGAGGTATCCCTGTCTGTTTCTACAAGATGGTCGATAAGATATCTCGCATTGGCGATATGTTTTCTTGACTGCTGTGATAAGAACTTCTGACGCAGTAGGGGAATATCGCCACGGTAGCCGAGCTGGCGAACAATCAGCGACAGAGTGACCAGTCGTTGTTGGCCGTCAATGACGGCGTATGTACCGTCCTCTCTCTTCTGAAGGATGATTGTACCCAGATGGTAGGGTGATTTGCCATCGTTTGGTATCTCTTTCAGACTGTTCCAGAGGTCGTACACTTGCTTATCCTGCCAACAGTAATTGCGCTGATAGTCGGGAATAATGAGCTTGTTGTTGAAGAGCTTGCCAAGACAAGCAGCTGCTAAGCAAACCGACTCCTTGTCTAATCCTTCTTCCTCGAAGGTGCTGTCTCCTTGATAGGGGTCGTTCTTTTCTTCCATTTCTCCTTGTTTATTTATCTCGTTGATGATTGGGTCGAAGATTTCCATTATCTCTCCCATGGCCTCTTGAAGCTGTCCCCAGTCGCCTGTCGGACTGTCTATTCTGCATCTGTACGCCTTACTGCCCTGCCAGCTGTGCCATGTCAGACGACTGTCGTCGCTTGTCTTTTCTCGTAGCCTTCGTGCGAAGGAGGCGAAAGGGGCTGTCTGATACTTACCTTCTAAGTGTAACTCGACAAATCCCGCACAATATTCATAGTGGAGGTAGCGGTCGGCTGTCAGTATGGTGGGCACTTGTAGGTAACGGTTCGACTGCCAGCTGCCTGGCCTATAAACCGCACGAATGCCGTTACTCCTGTCGGGGAAGCAGGTTTTTAGGTAGGCTTCTAAGTGCTTGTCAATTCTTGCTGTCATTTTCTGGATGGTTTTCGGTGATGGTGGTGGTCGACTCCTTGCGCCAAAACTGCCATGTGGTGGTATGTTTTCCTCGGTCATCACCGACAGCACATAGCTTCTGAATGTGTGTAGCCTTTTGTTCGGTGGTATGATTTCTATGGTCATCATCAACCACACGTAGCTTCTGAATGTGTGTAGCCTTTTGTTTGGTGGTATGATTTCCTCAGTCATCACCGACAGCACATAGCTTCTGAATGTGTGCAGCCTTTTGTTCGGTGGTAAGTTTTCTACGGTCATCACCAACCGCACGTAGCTTCTGAATGTGTGTAGCCTTTTGTTCGGTGGTAAGTTTTCTACGGTCATCACCAACCGCACGTAGCTTCTGAATGTGTGTAGCCTTTTGTTCGGTGGTAGCTTTTCTACGGTCATCACCAACCGCACGCAGCATCTGAATGTGTGTAGCCTTTTGTTCGGTGGTATGATTTCTATGGTCATCACCAACCCTCCCAATGTTCTTTGTGGACAAAAGTAAGAAAAAGGTGGGAATAAAACGGGTATAGGGTGGGAATAAATTGAGAATTTATTATGAAGGAGGCGGGTTTCCATGATAACAGACTGGCCAACAACAACCACACAGACTGGCCCCTCCCCCGTCCCCTCCCCCATAGGGAGGGGCGTGATTACCGAGCTACCCCTAACGTCTTGCTGTTCGTTGCTTACGGTGTTAGTTGTGGTTGTATCACACGTTGTCCTGCACAGTTTGTCTCCTTATTTTATATGCCTTAATATTTCTGTTCAATATGTTCATTCCGTCTATCTATGTCTTTCTGTCATTCTGTCTATAAATATAAAGGCACAGAGCGGCCCCTCCCCCGTCCCCTCCCCCGTAGGGAGGGGCGTGATTACCGAGATACCCCTATCGGCTTGCTGAACGTTGTTTACGGTGTTAGTTGGTCTCGTGTAAATCACACGGCTCAACATGTTCTTTCTGTCATCTTATGTCTTTATGTCATTATGTCTTTGTATATTAAATTCTCGTTCAGTATGTATGTTTCGTCTGTCTCTGTAACATACATGAAATCAGGAGGTTGCAGACTGCGTTGAAGAAGGGCCCTGTCAAACATCAAGAAGGGCGTGTTCTTGGCCGTAGAAGGGCATGTTCTCGAATGGAGAAGGGCATGTTCTTGAATGGGGAAGGACATGTTATTGAAAGGAGTGAGGCAGGGGGGTGAGGCTTCTGTGGCTGTAAGGTTCTGTGTAATCGGTTGACTTAATGTCTCTGTGGGCCTTTGTGTGTTCTGTTCATCTGTGTACTCTGTGAGAAAAAGAACAATTGCGAGACTCGCTGGGGAGTTTTTTCTCTCACAGAACTCACAGATTTAACAGAGCATTTTTGCGCACAGTTTCGAGCCCACAGAACGCCTTCGGCATACAGAGTTCACAGAGCGTTACTGCCAAAGATGGCTGTAAGGTTCTGTGAAATCGGTTGACTTAATGTCTCACCCTATGTGTTCTGTTTATCTGTGTTTTTCTGTGAGAAAGAAAACGCACCCTCCATGTGAGAAAGAACGCTTGAGATTCGCTGGGGAGTTTTTTCTCTCACAGAGCGCACAGAGTTCACTGAGTCTTTTGGCGCACATTTCGAGCTCACAGAAGGCCTTCGGCATACAGAGTTCACAGAGGCCTTTCAACTAAGATTAGCTGTAACGTTCTGTGATATCGGTTGACTTAATGTCTCTGTGGAATACCGTGTGTTCTGTTCTTCTGTGTAAATCTGTGAGAAAAAGTACGCACCCTCGATATGAGATTAGGCCTATGAGACTTGCTGGGGAGTTTTTTCTCTCACAAAGGACATTTTTTTCTCTCACAGAACTCACAGATCTAACAGAGCATATTTGCGCACAGCTTCGAGCCCACAGAACGCCTTCGGCATACAGAGAACACAGAGCGTTACTGCCAATGAAGATACCAATAAGGAGGCAAAAGCAGCCTACATCCAGCCCATAGGGGTATCTCGGTGATCACTCCCCTTCCCTTCGGCACAATAAAGCGGGAATAATCGTTGTATGCCTGAGCCTGTAAATCCCTAAGAACGGTCATCTCGCGTACTCTATCATAGAACTTTTTCATAAAATGTTATGGCTATAAATTTTACAGATATAACTTTTCAATCGCAAAGATAAGTAAATTATTGAATATAACAAACCTCTAAGAGGATAATATGGTTCAGCCATTTATATGTTTCTTTAGGTCTATATTTTTCCTCGAAGACTTAATGTATAGGTTACTACGAATTACGCTAATGCCTCGAATATGGGCTTATACGTTTTACTACGAATTACGCTAATGCCCCGAATTGAGGGTTAAACGTTTTACTACGAATTACGCTAATGCCCCGAATACGGGATTATACGTTTTACTACGAATTACGCTAATGCCTTGAAAACGAGCTTATACGTTTTACTACGAATTACGCTAATGCCCCGAATTGAGGGTTATACGTTTTACTACGAATTACGCTAATGCCCCGAATTGAGGGTTATACGTTTTACTACGAATTACGCTAATGCCTCGAATACGGGCTTATACGTTTTACTACGAATTACGCTAATGCTACGAAATGTGGCTGTATATAGCACGTACACTTACAAAATAGAAGTGCACAGTATGGTAGAAAGATATAATTTATGCCCCCAGAGACTAAATAGCGGTCTGGCGAAACAAATAAAATAGAAGCAGAGCAAAGGTTTAGTAAATATTAAAGTAATATAAAAAATCCCCTCTAAATCTTCCATTATAAGGAAAGTATTGTGTACCTTTGTGTGTATAAATCTATATGTGTTACACTCAGATCATCCTTATATGGTGATATATAATGGAGAGATATGGGCATAATTATATTGCACCCCTCCATGTCCCTTATTTTGATAGAGCAAGTATAGCACTGATTCTAACTTCGACTAATAATGTTATTCTTTTATTATCTCTAACAGTTCTAAGATGTTTATATGAGTTATACGCTTTGAAGAACGTGTCAATCCAGGATAGAAATGAATGCTAAAATAAGATTTAGAAATGGCAACTTGGGAGCATACTGATATTGTAATTGATGGAAAAACGGTGAAGGCACAGGCTCCCATTATCATATCTGCGAGTAGAAGTACGGATATTCCAGCTTTCTATGCAGAATGGTTCTTCGACCGATTAGAGAAGGGATATTCCGCATGGACTAACCCTTTTAATGGTGTTAAGTCGTATGTTTCTTACGAGAATACACGCTTTATTGTGTTCTGGTCGAAGAATCCACGCCCTTTATTGCCATACTTGCATATATTGAAGGAGCGTAATATTAAATGTTACATTCAATATACACTGAATGATTATGAAGGCAATCAGTTAGAGAAAGTTCCCCCTCTCTCCACCCGTATTGAGACCTTTAAGTTATTAGTTAAGGAATTAGGAGTTGGGAGTATTGTTTGGAGATTCGACCCAATGATTCTAACAGATGATATTTCCATAGAGACCTTACTTGATAAAGTAAAAGGTATAGGTGACTCTTTAATGGGTTATACAGAGAAGCTTGTGTTCTCTTATGCAGACATTGCGACCTACAAAAAAGTTAAATACAACTTAGAGAAAAGCGGTGTTCCCTATCATGAGTGGACCGTGGAGCAGATGCAGGAGTTTGCTGCAAAACTCTCCGAAATGAATAGAGAACGTGGCTGGAATTACCAGCTGGCAACCTGCAGTGAGAAGATTGATATTGAGAAATATGGTATTCTCCATAACCGTTGTATTGATGCAGACCTCATAACTCGCTTAGCATGGGACGATAAAAGGCTGATGGACTTTATGAAGGTAAAGGTTAAGCCAATGCCATCTCCCTCCTTGTTTGACGATGCTGACGATTTGCTTCCTGAAGGAGCCATTCGTCTTCCTCATAATCAATACTTTATTAGTGTGCATAAGAAAGATCCTGGTCAAAGGGCTTTATGCGGTTGTATGGCAGCAAAGGATATCGGTGAGTATAACACTTGTCCACATCTTTGTGAATATTGCTATGCCAATACAACCAAGGAACGTGCTATAGAAAACTGGAAGCGACATCAACAAAATAGGAACGCAGATACAATTACAGGTAAATAATTATGTCCGACTTTATACGATTGTTTAAGGAAAAAGGTAATTTATCATTCATAGGAATGAGAGAAGCTGCGGAGTCTCTCATTCCTGTGGAGCGGGTTGAACGCGATAAACTTTACCACGATTTAGACAGGGGTAAAGGGATTTTGGACGATGAGGCCCACCTGAATATGTATTTGCATAGCTTTGGAAAGATGCACAAAGCTAAGCTTGATGTTGCATTTGATGCTATACCCAATTTTGTGCAATTACTATCAGAAGACTTTGAAATCTACGACTGGGGTTGTGGGCAAGGTACGGCAACTATATGTCTTTTAGATTTTCTATCTTCTTGTAAGATTACACCAAAGTTATTGAACATTAATCTGATAGAACCATCTAAGGCTGCTGTTAAACGTGCATCAGACGTTATAGCTTGTATTAATCCTAATTATACTGTCAAGACCATTACGAAAGATTTTGATAGTCTAAGTGTGGATGACTTTGAGAAATCTAATCATAGAAAGATCCATTTATTCAGTAATATCTTGGATGTAGAGGGCTTCGACTTAGCTAAATTCATCCTTCTTTTTCAAGAATCGTTTAATGCAGCCAATACATTCATCTGTATTGGTCCCTATTACTCAAACTCCCGAAGGATTAGCGAGTTCATTGCTGCAACTGATCCTGACGAGATGTTTGCGATAATGGACAAGGATAGAGGAGAATGGGTAAACCAATGGACAATCTCTTTGCGTATATTTGATAAGGCTTTCGAGCGTGTAGAGGCTATTAGGGATATTAGAAAACGTATTGAGGAGTCCCACAAACAAGATCAGTTCTTTGCGGGTTACGTATTGGATGCTGTAGCCGAAGAATATCAAAATGCTCAAGGCTCTAACGAGGCAGAGAGTCTTTATCGCTCATTATCCGTATTCGATGTAAAATCAAACATTCAGTTGGGTGTATATGATAAGTGTGATGCTCAATTGGCAGTACTAGCAAATATTGTTTCTCGTGGCCTTCCTACGAAAGCTCCTATATTTGTAGAAGGCACGTTCTCAAGCTTATTTGGTATCTCACAAAAACCTGTAGAAGGGGCGATACTTAATTATGAATCAACTCATTCTATTTCTTCTGAACAAATCTATGAAGCCTTACACATTATAGACCCACGTTTTAATACTGAATACTATAATGGAGATATGTTGGAAAGTAGCTTTGAAAAAGGCTTCATTGAGCATACCTTAAAGAACAGTGAAAACGAGTATTTGATACAGGTTCTTGAACCTCATCGTCCTCTTTCGACAATTGTTGACATTCCTGACAGCAACTTTCACAAAGAACAATGTGTGGACTTTGCTATGAATATACCGTATGGCAAGTCTCTTACAGGCTTTATAATAGAGAAAGGCGGTAAGCTTTATCACAGTAATATCTTCCAACGGCATCGTGATGAACAACAGGGCGATGATATTACAACACAAGGCGAGAGGACATACGACATAAAAGAGTTGAAGGCTAATTCTTTCCTTCACAGTTGGAGAAAAGAGGAATCAACGGGTCGGTATCTGCAGATATTAGAGGCAAATTGCAAGAAAGAATTGTCTGGGACGTGGAATGAAACCCTACAGATTGTGCTTTGTCCGTTGGCAATAGCAAGACTTGAACGAGTCCTAATAGAGGCTTTAATGGCAGGATGTCTTAAGAAAGGCGCTACAGAGTGGAATGTTGCTGTCGTAGAACGCGACCTACCTTGTGCGGCGTTAGCCGTAGAGGTTTTGCAAGAAAAGATTAGGAACATCTATTCTCTATCAGGGAAAAGCAATCCTTTGCCCAGCATTAATCTTTGTATTGTCTCTACTGCTGAGTTTGCTGAGTCACCCTTACACTTGGAGCAGACGGTTAATTTGGAGATACCCCACAAACATTTTGATGTTTGCGTGGATATCTCTATGTTATTGCGTGATAATATTGATGCCCTTCCACTTACTATCAAGGCTGATGCTGTTTATATCGTTCGTTCTTCTCACTATCAGAAGAGACATCGAACTATCTGTTCTGCAAAGAACATTCAATATCCTCCGTTGGTGGTTAAAGATACTACTGGTAAATATGTTAACATACCAGAACGTGAAAATGTCTTGACTTATTTCCTACGTGACATCTTCCGTAAACCTTCCTTCCGACCAGGCCAGTTGCCGATTATCAGTCATTCTTTGGCAGACAAAACGACTATCGGACTACTTCCTACGGGTGGTGGAAAATCTCTGACTTATCAGATTTCATGTATATTACAACCCGGTGTATCGATTATAGTTGACCCATTAGTATCATTGATGGTCGACCAAGTCAGGGGCTTACGCAGTGTTAGAATAGATGCCTGCGAATGCGTTAACAGCGGTATGAGTAGTAGGGAAAAAGCCGAAAAGCTGAATATGTTGCAGCGGGGAGCCGTACTATTTATGTTGCTATCTCCTGAGCGGTTTATGATGCCTAACTTCCGAGAAGGTTTATTCTCTATGGCCGAGAAGAACCATGTCTATTTCTCTTATGGTATCATAGACGAGGTGCATTGTGTCTCAGAGTGGGGTCATGACTTCCGCACATCCTATCTTCATTTGGGCAGGAACATGATTAACTTCATGCACACAAAGTCCAAACGCCCGTTGTCTATCATCGGACTTACTGCAACGGCCTCTTTTGATGTGTTAGCCGATGTCGAGCGGGAACTTACTTTAGGGGGTAATCTGACAATTGACAGCGAAGCGATTGTCCGACCAGAGAATGACGCACGCCCTGAATTGACCTATCGTATCATAGAGGTAAAAGCAAACTTTGACTCGATAAAAGAAGTTGGAAACCCTTACTTACTGAATGCCAGTGTTAATGAGTGGAAACTGAGAGATGTCGTTGCCGACGCTAAGATAAAAGAGATGTCTGTGCTTCTCGATACCATACCTTCGCAACTCGAGGAAATGAACAGACACAACGCAGAATGTGCGCTGGAGTGTTTCGATAAAGAGAGCTTCTATAATTCCGACGAAGAAAACAAATACCCTTATGCAGGAATCATTTTCTGTCCTCATGCTAAAGGAACTTTTGGAGTAAAAAATAATGATCGGGGAACTCGAGCAGGTATCTCTACTGTCCTAAAGTCAAAAAAGAAGAAGTTAAAGATTGGTACTTTCGTGGGGGGTGACAAACCTTCTGGAGCTATGGCGTCATTCAATAATAATGACATGAATTTAATGGTAGCCACAAAGGCCTTTGGTATGGGTATTGACAAACCAAACATCCGCTTTACCATTAACGTAAACCACCCTTCGTCCATAGAAAGTTATGTCCAAGAAGCTGGACGTGGGGGGCGTGACAAGAAGAATGCTATTTCTTATATTCTTTACGAACCTACGGAATTTATCCATCTGACCATGGATAAAATAAATGACATCCGATTCTATATGGGAGAGGATGACCCTCGTTGGCTTTTAAATTATAATAATCGATATGTTCTGTCCGATGATTTCACCTCCTTTTGTAAGAAGGCAGGGGGAACGGACGAACAGGTTAAGAAGCTTGTCGATATAATTCATAGGAATGGTTATCTTGAGAATGTTGATAAAGGCATCGACCTGTGGTTCCATAACAATTCATTCAGAGGCTTGTTGAAGGAGAAAGTTATTCTCCATGAACTGACGGATCGCATCTTGAATATAAAGCCAACTTATGTAGTGGAGATACAAGGGAAGCTACGTGAAATCATGGGTAATAACGACATCTGCTTGAAGGTTAATCTGTCGAAGGATACTATCACTATTTTCTCTAACGAAGATAGTAAAAAACAGCATGGCGATATCTTCTTAGATTCGTTGCGTCCGTCCTACAATTATGTTGGGTTTGAATATAGCGTATGGGTAAACGTTACAAATGCACTTATTAATATTCTTTCAACTTACTCAGACCATTCAGCAACAGGACTTCTCACTCCATTGGATGGTGGAAGCAACCTAATGGCTGGTATTTACCACGCTATGTCTCAGGCTGACAAAGACGGGTATGTCTATGTAACGGTATCATGGGAAAATCAAATAAAACAATCCCCAGATAGTTTCGACGCAATGTTGAAAACTGAAATTACAAATATTGCTAAGAAGCAAAACTGGAAAGACATAGATGAAAACAGATATGGAGAACTACAAACAAATAAGATAGGAGACTTCAATGATTTGCTTACGCAGATTGCAAAACGTTCCAACGATCCAAGATGGTTATGTTATCATGCTGACAAGGCTACATATCAGAAACTAAAGTTTATCTTTTACCAGAAACGAGACAAAGACGATACCGATAAGGCTATCTATCGACTTTGTTGTATAGGACTGGTGGAGGACGTTACCATTGACTATCTTTCAGAAACCTATGAGCTTAAGATACGTAACCGTTCAGACCAAGAGTTCCGGCAGTGTATGCTCGATTTCTTCATGAAATATTACTCTTCGGAGCAAGCTGAGAAGAAGGTCGCTGAGATTGATAATCAGAATGGACGTAACTACCTCGATAAGTGTTTAGGCTATCTGACGGCTTTTGTCTATACTAACTTGGAGAAGAAACGTTATCGTGCCATTGATGATATGCGTATTGCCTGCGAAGATAGTATCACCGAGAGACATAATAGTGGCAATGATGAATGGCTGAAGGAGTTCATTCATCTGTACTTTAACTCTAAATATGCACGCAAAGGCTACAAGTTTGGAAATAGGCATTATTCGCTTATGGAAGATACTGACGAACAGGGACTGGATGGCTTTGACATCGTAGAGAAATATATACGGGCCATGACGGAGGATGGATCTGGAAGCGAGGTCGATAATGTCAAACATCTCTATGGTGCAACATTACTTTGCCTGCGTGCTCATCCTGAAAATGCTGCACTGCAGTTGTTGCTTACTTATTGTATCACATTCCTTGGTGCTGGAAACAATGAAACATTAAAATCAACGGCCTATAACAGTTATATTGAAGGGTTTATGACGCTTTACAGAAACATAGGGAATGATATGTGGAGCTTACTTGAAGTGTTCAATAATAAACTCCGTACAAAAGTTCACGATGCTTACATTCAAGACGAAATCTTGGATAAAGGTAAGGACTCTATTATGCTTTTCATTCATGAAGAGACTTTTAATAAGATTACGAAGAAATATTTAAATAAATAACTATGGCATACGACATAAATGTCGCATTAGAGCGACTCGAGAAGAATCTCCAAGACATCAGTTCTGCTAAGCAACAGGTTGAAGACACGGTCAACGCAAGTTCACAACTACAGAACGTTGTCAATAATTATGTTGCATCTATTAATGATGTCCTACAGGAAACATTACGCCTAAAAGAGGAAATCGGTAAGATGGGAAATCAGAAAGTAACAGAAATTAAAGAGGCTGTTACTGCTATAGAGGCCAATTGTAATACCATTATTACAGAGTTCAAGAAAGATACTTCTGACATACTTGCTGATTTTGTTTCGCAGAATAATAAGCTTGCTAAAAGTAGTGAAGTATTAAACACTTTCAAGAAGAGATTAGAACAGTCGATAGATATGTCGTCTGATTTAATTACAAAATTAGAACATACAATAGAAATAACAGCTGCATTAAAGACCAAGCAGGACAAGATTTCTACAGATGTCCTTTCCATCCATCATAGCCTGAAAGAAAGTTCAGAAAGTATTTCCAAGCAGTGTGATCACCTTTCACAGAGGGTAGATGCCAGTAGGACTATGCTCGCTGATGCTATGAGTAAGGAGTTTCGTAGACTCTTTATTCAAACAGAAGATATCAAAAGGAATATAAGTAAAAACGAGAATGCCATAGAGAAATTAGGTAAGCAGATCGCTGGCCAGTATGCATCGAACCGTAAGAGTATCCTAATTAATCGCTGGTTAATATTGATTGCTATTCTTGCCCCATTTGCCTTAAAGGTCATCAGATTTATTATTCATAAGTTCTGAGAGTGCTTGCTGTCATCACAGATGCCGCTACATGTAAACGCATTAGTGCTGACTGTAATACTCTTCATGATGGGCCCTCACAACAAAAGGCGGCTGCGTCCGATATGCTATTAGTGTTCTGCACGTAGAAAAAGGGGCCTTTCTGCATTTGAGAACATGCCCTCCATGCATCGAGAAGACGCCCTTCTTGAAGCAAGACAGGCATGTTCTCGAATGGTATGTGTAATAGTCTGATTTCTTGTGGGTTATATGCTTGAAATGATAGAGTAAAGTACAAATATGCTTACATGAGAAAACGTGACAAAAGAAAGTATGCTAAGGATATGGCCTAAATGGTTGTTAAGATACTTATGCCGTATA
>QWCZ01000845.1_pt1 | contig 14198 bp, 9 predicted proteins | sample 1972651 | NCBI WGS metagenome assembly QWCZ01 (sample SAMN09866695, study PRJNA288562) | Human oral metagenome isolate pre1_saliva, whole genome shotgun sequencing... | isolation source: mouth | host: Homo sapiens | place: USA: California
GTTTATTCTTGCGGATAGCCTTCATCAGTCCTGCCCAGTCTAAGTCTGCATAATAAACCTTCTGGTCAAGACCGAAACGCTTCAACAGTTTATGGCTGAGAATACCCATCTCAACGAGTACCTTACCAGCACGTGTCTTCAAAGCTATTGCCTTGTCAAACACGTTGTTATCCGACTTCTCACTAACAAGTAAGCCCTGTGCAACACCGATACGACGGAGGATATTCTCGACATGTGCCTTTAACTCATAGAATGAACTTTCCTCGTCAGGATGTGCCCAAGAACCTTGTACACGCTTACCTGTCACCCACAATGCCATGTGATAGTCTTGCGAATAAGCCTTAACAGGATTTTCCTCTGTCCATCTCTCCTTATTGTATTTATAGACATTACCTACTTCAAAGAAGCGGAGGTTCTGTGCCTTACGATTTACATTACGTACGATACTCTCCAAACCACCAAAGAGAAGGGTCTGACGCATCACACCTAAGTCTGCTGAAAGAGGATTCATCACCTTCACGGTCTCTTCCCAAGGATAAGCATTGAGACCTGTTTCCTCATAGTAAGAGCTCTTTGTGAGAGAGTTGTTCATAATCTCTGAGAAGCCAGCACCTACCAACTGCTCACCGATAATGTTCTCACGATGATAGTTCTTGTCGGCCTCCTCTGCTATTGTCAATGACGACTTCAACTCTGTAGGTATCTCTACATTATTATATCCGTAGATACGCAGGATGTCTTCTACTACATCACAAGGACGCTGTACATCGACACGATAAGGTGGAACCAGGAGGTTGAGGCCCTCTGCATCTTCGTTCTCCACCTTCATCTCAAGGCTCTCGGCAATACGCTTAATCGTATCATGACCGAGCTTCTTACCAATAAGACGGTCGCAATACTCATAGTTCAAACGAACAGGGAAACCTTCCATCTTCGTTGGATACTCGTCACATATCTCCATGCTAACCTTTCCTCCAGCAAGTTCCTGACAAAGGATTGCGGCCTGCTTGAGGGCATAGACAATGCCATTAGGGTCTATACCACGCTCGAAACGGAAGCTGGCATCCGTAGAAAGACCGTGACGACGAGCACTCTTACGAATCCATGTTGGATGGAAATAAGCACTCTCTAACACTACGTTCTTCGTTGTTTCGTATGTACCACTACCCTTTCCACCGAACACACCGGCTATACACATTGGATCCTCTTCATTGCAGATAGCGAGGTCGTGCTCGCCAAGGATGTGCTCTTCACCATCTAAGGTAACGAACTTCTTACCCTCGTTCTTGTCCTTAACGATGATGTGATGTCCCTTAACCATGTCTGCATCAAAGCAGTGCATAGGCTGTCCGTAGGCCATCATGATATAGTTAGTAATATCCACGATATTGTTGATTGGGCGCAAACCAATAACATTCAGCTTGTCTTTCAACCACTGTGGACTTTCTTTTACTTCGCAATCAGTTAAACTCAAACAAGCATAACGGCGACAAGCATCCGTATTCTCAATTGTCACCTTGATAGGGAGATCATGGTTATCAACCTTGAAAGCATCACAAGAAGGGCGATGTAATGACGTCTTATAACCATTCTGTATCAACCAGGCATAGAGGTCGCGCGCAACTCCATAGTGACTCAATGCGTCCGCACGATTGGCAGTGATATCTATATCTATCAGCCAGTCGCTGTCTAAGTGATAGTATTCTGATGCTGGCTGACCCACTGGTGCGTCCTCTGGTAACACGATAATACCATCGTGAGCAGTACCGACACCTATCTCGTCCTCGGCACATATCATACCAAGACTCTCTACACCACGCAGCTTACTCTTCTTAATAGTAAACTCATTGTCGCCATCATAGAGTACACAACCTAAGTCGGCAACGATTACCTTCTGGCCTGCTACAACATTCGGTGCACCACAGACGATCTGTTGTGGCTCTCCCTTGCCAAGGTCAACAGTTGTTACGTGGAGATGATCTGAGTTCGGATGTGCCTCACAAGTCAGTACCTTACCGACATACAAGCCCTTTAATCCACCACGTATCGTCTCAACCTCGTCCAGTGACCCTACCTCCAAACCTATTGAAGTGAGCGCAACAGCAATCTCTTCAGGACTAAGATTGAAATCAACGTATTCCTTTAGCCATTTATATGAAATCTTCATTATGTTGTTATTTGTTTGTTCTGAAAATACATGCAAATTTACGAAAAAACTCAGATATAGCAAAGGGATAAAAGAAAAAAGCCGTTGTATGGGACGAAAGTAGCTGTTTATACTATCACTATAAAGAGATTGCAGCTCCGTACACCAGCATGGATAACTAGTTTTTCGTACTCATTCTCACTACCTTCTGTTGGTGATAACGTTAGGTTTATGACGGTAGTTCATAGCTCCATCACCACAGGAACGGAACCACAATACTTGCAGATATCAAGATAATGCCTTACCTTTGTCGACATAGAAATAACTGGAGAATAAAAACAAAACAAACAATATGAGACTTACAGGACGTAGAGAGAGTAATAATGTAGACGACCGTCGTGGCATGGGTATGGGTACTAAAGCGGGTATCGGTGGTATTGGCGGTATCATCCTCATTGCTCTTATTACCTTTTTGAGCGGTGGAGACATGGGTGATGTGGTAAATAATGTCTTACAACAAGAGCTGCAAGGGCCAACTGAAGTGCAAACTGGCGGACAACAACATCAGTTTTCTGCGGAGGAAGAGAAACTTGCGAACTTCTCTAAACAGATTCTTGCAGGTACGGAAGATGTGTGGACTGAACAGTTTCAGTTGCATGGCATGCGCTATCAATACCCTACCCTCGTCCTCTATACCGGTGCTGTACAAACTGCTTGTGGGGATGGCTCCGCTGCAATGGGACCTTTCTATTGTTCGGCCGACCAACGTCTTTATCTCGACTTAAGTTTCTTTAGTAATATGCGCAAGGATTTAGGATTAAAAGCAAAAGGCGACCTTGACTTTGCCTACGCCTACGTGATTGCGCATGAGGTGGGTCACCACGTGGAGTATCTCCGTGGTATTCTTGGGAAATGTCATGCTAAGATGGCACGTGTAAATAAGGAAGAGGCTAACAAACTGAGTGTGAAATTAGAGCTCCTTGCCGATTACTATGCTGGCTGTTGGGCCCATTACGATAATGAAAAGTATCAAAGTCTTACTGACGGGGATATCGAAGAGGCTATTGACTGTGCTGAGAAAATCGGAGATAACTATCTTCAGAAGAAAGCACGAGGCTATGCTATGCCTGAGACCTTCACCCACGGCACCTCTGAACAACGTATGTACTGGCTGAAGAAGGGTATCGACACAGGCGATTGGAACACAACTACCTTCTCACCAGGCGATTTAGACTAAAGCATTAACTATTTTCTTTATGGCTTAAAAGGCTCTTTTAGCAGGTAGCATAGGCCTTAACAACACCCATGGGGTACTCCTCGTAGGAATAAGAAGGCTGTGAAACTTTGAATTATTACCATGATAAAAAAGAATTATCATCATGATAAAAAATATTTCTTTTCATGAAGAAAAATATTTTTTATCGTGAAAATAATTCGATAAAGGGATTTTATAGCAGTCGAGAAGATTGTTATAACTCACCTAACATCTTCTCAATCACACGATTAACAGCGCCTTATTATCGTCTTACTATCAAGGTTCAAGGTCCTATCCTTTGATTAACTCCGTATGAGAAAAGTAGGATCTAAAGTTATAACTGTTGTAGATAGGCAGCGACCATCTCTGCGCATCGCTCTCCATCAATACCTGCGCTGACAATTCCACCAGCATAACCAGCACCCTCAGCACAAGGGAAAAGACCTTCGAGACGCACGTGCATGAGGCGTTCTCGGTCACGGAGAATACGGACAGGCGAACTGGTACGAGTCTCGGAGGCTATCATTACGGCTTCATTGGTAAGGAAACCATGTGCTTGACGACCAAAGGTTTTGAAGGCTTCTTGCAGTCGTTTTGTCACAAAAGATGGCATCCAAAAATGTAGTGGACTTGATATTAGTCCCGGCGCATAGCTCGACTTTGGGAGATCATACGACAGACGATTGTTAACAAAGTCGGCCATACGTTGTGCTGGAGCCGTCTGCTTGCGATTTCCCTGCTGCCATGTGTCACGCTCTAATTGCTCTTGATAATGCATGATGCGCAACACGTCCTCTCCTGCTACGTCCTCTGGGTTCAATTGAACAACCATACCAGCATTCGACCACTGCGTCCCTCGGTTGGCAGGACTCATCCCATTGGTGACTGTTTGTTCGGGTCCTGTAGCCGAAGGTATCACAAAGCCGCCCGGACACATGCAGAAGGAATAAACACCACGACCCTCTACTTGCGTCACAAAAGAGTATTCTGCTGTTGGGAGATACTTCCCCTTTCCATTCTTATTATGGTATTGTATCTGGTCAATCAGGTGGGAAGGGTGCTCTAATCGTACACCGACAGCAATCCCCTTTGCCTCCATCTCAATGCCAGCATCGGCAAGATAGCGATAGACATCACGAGCAGAATGACCCGTGGCAAGAATTACCGGACCATGAAACTCACGTTTCACGCTGACCATTCCACCATTGTCAACGGCCTCAACACCGACGACTTTATCGCCATCAAGTATCAATGAGGTCATCTTAGTTTGGAAGTGAACCTCCCCTCCACAGTCGAGTATGGTGTTACGCATGTTCTCTATCACACGTGGAAGCTTGTCTGTACCGATATGTGGGTGGGCATCCGCGAGGATAGAAGGGGATGCTCCATGCTGACAAAAGACGTTTAGAATCTTGTCGACAGGGCCACGCTTCTTACTTCTTGTATAGAGTTTTCCATCCGAATAGGCTCCTGCTCCACCTTCACCAAAGCAATAATTCGACTCAGGATCAACCTCTTGCGTCTTTGAAATCAGGGCCATGTCTAACTTACGATCACGCACATTCTTTCCTCGTTCGAGGACGATTGGACGCAAGCCTAATTCTATCAGTTTCAGAGAAGAGAACAGACCAGCTGGGCCTGCACCTACCACAATGACCGAAGGACGGCTACTTACGTCTTGGTATACAGTCTTTATATAGGGGTCGTCTTGCGGAAACTCGTTGATATAGACACGCACTTTCAGATTTACATAGATGTCACGATGACGCGCATCAATAGAACGCTTCAACACCCGAACACGATAAATGGTACGCTCGTCCAATCCCTTCTCCTTAGCAAGATAGCTTTTCAAGTTGTTTTCACTATAGGCAATCTGGGGCAGAACACGTAGCTGATATTCCTCTGTCATATATAGTAATACTTCTTCTTTTTGACGCAAATTTAATCAAATATATCGAGATATTCGTTGGCTATTGCAATATTTCTTATTATTTTTGTGGCTAAGTTTCGCACCTCCCCCATTGTTAAGGGGATGCTAAATAATAACAAATAGAATATCAGAAATGAAAGTATTAAAGTTTGGTGGAACGTCCGTAGGTTCTGTTGCGAGTATTCTAAGCCTGCAAAAGATTGTCGAAAAAGAGGCTAAACATCAACCTATTATTGTGGTTGTAAGTGCCTTAGGGGGTATAACAGATCAGCTCATTACTACCTCTCAGCTTGCCTTGAAGGGGGATGAAAGCTGGAGAAATGAGTTCGATTCAATTGTTGCACGACATCACAAGATGATTGATGCGATTATTACCGACCCTCATGACCGTGAGAGTCTATTCAACAATGTGGATAGTCTCTTTGAACAACTACAGTCTATCTATTATGGTGTTTTCTTAATCCACGACCTTAGTCATAAGACTGAGGATACTATTGTTAGCTATGGCGAACGCCTTAGTTCGAGAATAGTAGCTACGCTCATCCGTGGAGCGAAGTGGTTTGATTCACGTAAGTTCATAAAGACTGAAGAGAAGCAGGGCAAGAGAAGTCTCGATTCAGAGCTAACCAACAAACTTGTTTTAGATACTTTCTCTGACCTTCCTCGTATCTCTCTTGTACCTGGTTTCATAGCACAAGACCGCGACTCTGGCGATATCACCAATCTTGGACGTGGTGGAAGTGACTACACAGCGTCTATCCTCGCTGCCTCTCTCAATGCTGAGGTGTTGGAGATATGGACGGATGTTGACGGCTTTATGACGGCCGACCCACGTGTTATCAAGAGTGCTTATACCATCAATGAACTGTCATACGCAGAGGCAATGGAGCTTTGTAACTTTGGTGCAAAGGTCGTCTATCCTCCAACGATATACCCTGTCTGCGTGAAGAACATACCGATTAAGGTGAAAAACACCTTTAATCCTGACGGGAAAGGGACGATTATTAAATCACACGTTGAGAACAATCAAAAGCCTATCAAGGGTTTGTCATCTATAAAAGGTACGACGGTCATCACCGTGACGGGCCTTTCTATGGTGGGTGTCGTTGGTGTCAACCGACGTATCTTTAGTTCTCTTGCCAACAATGGTATCAGTGTCTTCCTTGTGTCACAGGCTGCTTCAGAGAACAACACCTCTATCGGTGTGAAAGATGAAGATGCTGACAATGCTGTGAGAGTACTCAATGATGAGTTCCGACTTGAGATAGAAGATGGTCGTATGTTCCCTATGCATGCTGAGAGTGGACTTGCCACTGTGGCCATCGTAGGCGAGAACATGAGACGAACACCAGGCATCAGTGGTAAGCTATTTGAGGTTCTTGGACGTTCAGGTATCAGTATTATTGCTATTGCACAAGGTGCGTCAGAGATGAACATCTCCTTCGTTGTGAAGGGAACTGACCTAAGGAAAGCACTGAATGTACTTCATGATTCACTCTTCTTGTCGGAGTATAAGGTGCTTAACCTCTTTATATGCGGTGTCGGAACAGTAGGTGGTATGCTCATCGAACAGATTAAGAGTCAGTATGAAGAGTTAAAGCAAAACTCTAACCTGAAGCTAAAGGTGGTGGGCATCGCCTCCTCTAAGAATGCTATCTTCAATCGTGACGGATTAAACTTAGACAACTATCGAGAGGAACTCAAGGCGAGTGAGCCGTCAAACCCAGAACATTTGCGTGACGTAATACTACAGATGAATATCTTCAACTCGGTATTTGTAGATTGTACTGCCTCCCAAGACGTGGCTGCACTCTACCAGTCTTTATTGGAGAATAATATCTCTGTGATAGCAGCCAACAAGATTGCAGCATCTGGAAAGTACGAGGATTACTATCACTTAAAGCAGACTGCCATACAACGTGGCGTCAAGTTCCGCTTTGAAACGAACGTAGGTGCTGGCCTGCCTATCATTGGCACGATCAATGACCTACGTAATTCGGGGGATAAGATACTTAAGATTGAGGCCGTACTGTCTGGTACGCTTAACTTTATCTTCAATGAGATTGGAGCCGAGACTCCCTTCTCTGAGACCGTTAAACGAGCCAAAGAGCAGGGCTATAGTGAGCCCGACCCACGTATTGACCTTAGTGGGAAGGATGTCGTTCGCAAGTTAGTTATCCTTACACGTGAGGCTGGCTACAAGGTAGAACAGGAGGATGTTGAGAAGCACCTCTTCGTCCCTAATGATTATTTCCAAGGTTCTGTAGAAGACTTTTGGAAGCGTCTTCCTGAGCTTGATGCCAACTTCGAGCAGCGTCGAGAGAAACTTGCTGAGGAAGGTAAACGCTGGCGTTTCGTCGCAACGATGGACCATGGCAAGACTAATGTTGCTCTGAAAGAGGTCGATTCAAGCCATCCTTTCTATAACCTTGAGGGTTCTAACAACATCGTTCTACTAACAACCGACCGATACAAGGAGTATCCTATGCAGATTCAGGGCTATGGTGCTGGTGCGTCAGTGACTGCTGCTGGTGTGTTCGCCAATATCATGAGCATTGCTAACATATAATATTAGCTTGTTTATATACCAACAAGAAGAGGGGCATACGGCGTTGTATGTCCCTTTCTCAGTATTCAATAGCCAGCCTTATAACACCAGTTTCCAAACCGTATTCTCGGTCTCCATGTCGCCAGACTCCTCATGGAACGTGAAGCCTTGGGGCTTCTTTCCTTCCACACTTATATCTATTACCGACATAACATTACGTTTGATAGTGAGCTGCTTCTGCTCTTTCTCTACCGTCCCATCGTCCTTTGTCCATGAAACACGAAGGTCTATTGTCGTTTGATAACCGTCTTTAGTCCCATTCACCACGTCATAGAAGGAATAAACAGCCCTATTGTCATACATCGGACTGTCCTTTGTCAGAGGAATACCCCAGCCTACATAGTTGACAACAAGTTTACCTTCATCGGGCGGTGTCACCTTAAAATGCAAACCAAACACCGACCGTTTCATATCGAGTGTCAGGTCTTTTGTTGCCTTAGGACTAAAGGAGTCGATTGTAGCATACAGCTTCGTAATACGTGGATAATGTATCGTTCGACCGTCGGCAATAGTTGTTTCACCTTTTGTCAGACCATTAAGATTCTCCTCTTTAGATAACACAAAGCTATTTGTTAACCGTGTTCCCTTATCCGTTCCATGCAAGAAAGGAGCAAGATACTCGCCATCCTTCAAGAATATTCTATCATCTCCTTCCTCTACAATAAGGCACTCTACCTTGTAAAGGTTCTCTACATTCATCTTCAAAGCAATCTTTGAAGCATTGGTAAACAGTCCGTAGGCATACATAGAATACGTCTCTTCATTGGGCTTCTTCTCGTACACATTGACAGCATAAAACTTCTTCTTCGCTTCACCAGTGACACCTCTACTAAACGGTTGAGGCTTTGCGCCCATCGCATCCTCAAATGTTTCGATATGCAACTCCTTAGGATGAATACGCACAACTCTGGTTAGCTTGTTCTTTGAATTACGAGACTTTGTCCCCTCATCGACATTGTCTAACACTGGTTTCTCACATGCGGCTAATGCTAATATACATACTAAAAGCCAAATCCATGCTACTTGTTTTTTCATATTAGTTATTTTTTAAGTTAAGTTATGGTCGTTCTGTATTAATCATCCCACGCTGGGAAGGAATCATCTAATCCTAAGTCTGGGAAGGAAGAGCCCTTTGCCAATTGGTTCTGCTCTCCTTCATATTGATTATGTACATCATTTCGTTCACTTCTCAACACGCTATGTCCCGACCTTGTTTGCGAACTTCCTAAAAAGAAAGAACGTAAGGATACATAATATACTGTTATTAAGGGCTTAATATATGTTTTCATATTCGATTGCTTTAAGTTGTCAAAAGGAGTATATAACAAAGTCGTTTATCGATTTAAGTATTTCTTTCCACTAACAATTATAATACCTTTATAGTCCTTACTAACCTGTTGCCCTGCAATATTATAGATTGGACAGCACTGATGAACATCATCATTTACCGTGGTGGAATGGATTCCTAAAGGTATATCAAAGGTGAAATTAGACTTTGCTTGTGTAGCTACTGTTGGCGTGTAGACGAGGTAAGCTTTATGAGCCTTCGTCTGGAAAGCCTTGCCATCAGGCTTATTCCAATAAAAGCCTACGCCATTACTGCCCTTAGCAAAGACATAATACAATGTGCCTCCATCCGTTTCTCTATCCACATCAGAGCCTCGTAAGGCATTAAAAGCATCTCCTTCGCCTTCTTTAGTCGTCTCACTAAAAAGGTAATTACCCTCCTCTGCTTCTAAAACGACAGCCGTACCACTCGGAAGGACATCATTCTCGTGATACGTCTTACTCACTGAAAGAACGTTATCAACAATCTTATACGTTCGTGCTATGACTCCTTTAGGAATAACAAACGACTTCTTACCATAGTAAAAAGTAGCTCGCTTGGCTGCAGAGATGTCGATAGAGACCGTGTTCTCAGTAGGTTCTATAGGTCTGACTGGCTTATAAGTGACTTTTATGGACTTAATGGAACTACTCATAGTGGTTGCATGAACGAAGGTAATACTTTGCTTATTAACCTCCCAATCCTGCTTAAAAAACTCCTCTCCTTTGCTATTTACCTTTTTACATTTTATCTCACTATCATCGCCGAAGACCTTAAAACGGCCTGGACAGTCAACTATAAAAATAGTTACAGCCGTAATCTCACAGCTAATACCTTCTATTGTAAAATAAGTATGATTATTAAGTTGTAAAGAAGAAGACCTACCCTTTTTCTTACACTTTAATGTGTTATTCTGTTCTGAATCAAAACGAAACTCCAACACAATCCCTTCCCTCTCAATTCTACTGGGCACTTTTTCACTTTCAGAATACTTCGTGAAATCAAAGAGAACGGACTTCTGTGCCAGAATGGATATTGGGAACAGTAGCATTAGACATGAAAAGATGAGTTTCTTGGGCATAGTTGGTAAAGATTTGTATTATATTTTTTAAGGTTAAAGTTGGTTCTTTCCTTCTCTATTACAAGAGGACAGCAGCCAAAAACGACCTTGTTTTCAACATGGTAAATAGTATTTATCGATGCAAAGATATATAAAAAATAAATAAAAGGAAAGTAAAATAAAAGAAAAAAAGCCAACTTAATGAACCTTCAAAAGCCTCTATTTCTCCATTGATAGACATATATACACGCTCAGTATAGCATAAACTACAATTAGTCAATAAACTTTTAGGGTAGAATATATACATAAAATTCATCACATAGGGCAGAGATTTACACACAAACCCTACTTAATATTTATATTCATCCGCCTTTTTGAGCGATATGTCGAGCATTCCTTATTGTCTTAACGTCAATTGCTAATCTCTCTTATAGGGGGCTCCTCATGCTTACCCTCTATCCCATTCGTAGAGAGAGAAGGCCGTATCCACCACACTTTAAGTTCTACCTACATGTAAATACCTCCGTTACTCTGTGAGAAAGAATATGCCTCTCTATCTCTATCAGCATATTCTATAGAAACACCTCAGCTATCAATCCACTCTTAGAGGGAATCAACAAGAATACGAAAAATCATTACATCATAACGAGTTAAACAACCTCAACACAGGAGTATAATGTTTCTTAAAAGCAAGTTTATAACTTTCAACAAATCAATAGGTTACATACAGCATCAAAGAAGACGCCTTTCTCGCTTCAAGAAGGGCGTCTTTAACACCCAAGAAGGGCATCTTCTTGAACGTTGAAGGGCCTCTTCTTAACCCATGAAGAGCATGTACTATCTTCAAGAGGGGCGAAAATAATTGACAAAGGGATGAAGAGTTAAGGAGTGAAGGGGGAGTGAAAGGAGTTAAGACATCAGCACCGATACCACGAAAGAAAACGAGGTATCAACTCTTATTAAAGCTGCAAAAGAAAGCTACTTTGCATAATAGTAACTTGCATAACTTCCTTTCTTATAAGGCGGAACAAGTCTTAGTCCTTGCTTCTTGAGCAGCAATATTTTCATAGCCTCTTTATAATAACGAGGACGAAGACTGTCGGCTGGATAATACTCCGGTAGGTAGCGGGCAAATTCAGATAGGTTACGATCCAACAAGAAGCCTGTCAACTGATAGTTAGCAGAGTTACGGGTCACCTTGTAAAGGACGCTATCAGGCTGCAACCACGAATGTACCTTCCCTGGACGTAAAGTGCGTGCACCACCCTCAAGAGGATAATAGAAGAGACTATCGGCCAGCTGTCCTCTTCGTGCAACAGCATAGACAGTTAGCATGGAAGTGACCGAGTCGGTATGAGGCATGGTACGTACAACATTTAAAGCACCTGCATAATCTCGCTTATCTATCAAGGCCTCCACCTTAGCCCGCTGATGGAAATACCTATCATTATTGCTAAGAAGTCCTGTAAACAAGAAGTAGAAAAGGAATAGAAGAAGGCTAATCCATATCATCTCTGAGAAGGGTCCGAAGCTACGTTGTTCTGGTTCGTAAGGTTCAAAACGCTTTACAGAGATCAAAACAAAGACATAAACGATGATTAATAACGGTGTTGCCCACAGCCAGTTACCAAATGTAACACCATCAACCGTAGGACGTAAGTCGGAGATAATCGTTAGTATAAGAAAAGATGGAAAGTAAGTCAAGGCGAAGCCACGCTTGCCTAACTTAGCCAAAGAGCTAACTCCTACCTGAAGAAGCTTCAACGTAGCTGTTATCAGCACTGCTCCTAACAATGGATTATAGAAGGTCTGTCTCCCAGAAGCCAAATGTTGTACTACTGTCATCACGTCTGCTTGATAGAAGAACAGGAAGCAGAAGGTGAATGAACAAAATAGTATTGTGCAGATAGCACGCATAAACTTACTCTCCATCATGCGTAATTTACTTCTTTCTCAACACTACAGCGCTACGTGCTGGTATGTAGAGTTTAAGCCAACCTTTATGATCTTTCTCATAAAGAGGGTCGGCATTCGTGAAATGCTCAACTGTATCATCAGCAAAACCATTACCACCATACTCCTTAGCATCGGTGTTTAAGACTACATTATAAGCCCCCTCAGGCACCAAGAAACCATAATCATAGAAGGAACGAGTAGGAGAGAAATTGAAGACAAAGATTAGCTCGCCTCTACTAAAGGCTAAGATCTGGTCGCCATCATTGTGCCATATCTCTTGAACTGGCGTCTCGTTGAATTTCTTCTCGCTCTTCACCACCTCTAACATCCTCTGATCGAAATCGCCAAGGAAGTGATAACACAGCTCTTTATTGTCTACTAAGTTCCATTGTCGGCGTGCATACTTATAGCTCCATCCGTTTCCTTCACGTGGGAAGTCTATCCACTCTGGATGTCCAAACTCATTTCCCATAAAGTTCAGATAGCCACCATTGATCGCAGCTAACGTCGCAAGGCGTATCATCTTATGCAATGCTATACCACGATGAACCATCTCTGTCTCGTCTCCCTTACGGAAATGCCAATACATATCAGCGTCTACCAAACGGAAGATGATAGTCTTATCGCCTACTAAGGCTTGGTCGTGTGACTCGCAATAAGAGATAGTCTTTTCATCAGAACGACGATTTTTTATCTCCCAGAAGATAGAAGATGGCTTCCAAGACTCGTCAGGCAACTCCTTAATAGTCTTTATCCAATAGTCTGGAATGTTCATGGCCATACGATAGTCAAAGCCATATCCGCCATCTTTGAACTTAGCGGCAAGACCCGGCATACCAGATACCTCCTCCGCTATAGTTACTGCATTCTTATTAACTTCATGGATAAGACAGTTGGCTAAGGTCAGATAACAAATAGCATTATCATCCTGATGACCATTAAAGTAGTCGGCATAGTTACAGAAAGCCTCACCTAAGCCATGACTATAATAAAGCATTGATGTGACACCATCAAAGCGGAAACCATCAAAGTGATATTCCTCCAACCAATACTTGCAGTTAGACAAAAGGAAGTGTAGAACCTCGTCTTTACCATAGTCAAAGCATAGGGAGTCCCATGCTGGATGCTCATGACGTTCACCTGGATAGAAGTATTGATTAGGGTCACCGGCTAAGTTACCTAATCCTTCCACCTCGTTCTTAACGGCATGAGAGTGTACGATGTCCATGATAACAGCAACCCCATTCTTATGAGCCTCATCGATAAGTGCCTTCAAGTCCTCGGGAGTTCCGAAGCGTGAACTGGCTGCAAAGAAAGAGCTAACATGGTAACCAAAGCTGCCATAGTAGGGATGCTCCTGTATTGCCATAATCTGAATAGCATTGTAACCATCCTTAATAATACGTGGCAACACCTTCTCACGAAACTCATTATAGGTCCCTACCTTCTCTTCATCCTGTGCCATTCCGATGTGGCACTCATAGATCAAGAGCGGAGAAGTCTGTGGTTTGAAAGTCTTCTTCTTCCAAACAAATGGCTTCTTAGGCGCCCATACCTGTGCAGAGAAGATTTTCGTCGCATCGTCTTGAACAACTCGTTGTGCCCAAGCAGGGATACGCTCGCCCTCACCTCCTTGCCAATGAACGCGCATCTTATAGTACTGACCGTGTTGTAAGGCGTTTTCAGGGAGTATAAGTTCCCAGTTTCCTGTTCCTTCTATCCGTTGACACTGGTAGGCCTCTTGCTCCTTCCAATCATTAAAATCGCCAATGAGGAAGATTTCGGTCGCATTTGGCGCCCATTCACGGAACACCCAACCATCCTTTGTACGGTGTAGTCCGTAATAATTGTAGCCATTTGCGAAGTCAGAAAGCGACAGCTTACCATCCTGTGTGAGCTGATTCATTTTCCAGAGG
>QWCZ01000846.1_pt1 | contig 14197 bp, 8 predicted proteins | sample 1972651 | NCBI WGS metagenome assembly QWCZ01 (sample SAMN09866695, study PRJNA288562) | Human oral metagenome isolate pre1_saliva, whole genome shotgun sequencing... | isolation source: mouth | host: Homo sapiens | place: USA: California
TGTTGGAAAAGAAGTTGTTATTATAGTATCAATTGGTAAAATTCTTTCTTCAAGTATACTATTTATAAAGGCTGACTTTCCTGAACTAAAACAACCTCCAACACCTATAATATTTTTTCCAAATATTTTTGGATAAATAGAGAATTCTTTTAAATCTAAATTTAAATTTTGTATATCAAAAAATATATTTGCTGGTAAAATATTTGAAAAATTTAATAATTTTTTAAATTTTGTATTTACAATGTTATCTAAATTTTCTATATTCTTCTTCACTTTGTTATCTTTATCTGATTTATTTAGAATTTTAATAAGTAGATCCAGTCCTTCATAATTAACTAAATTATTTTCTTCCACAATATCTCCCTATAATTCTAATTCTTGTAATTTTTTTATATCAGTTTGTAAATCAGTAACAGATTTTTGAAATTCTTCCTCTTCTTTATTTTTCTTTTCAATTAATTCTTTTAAAATTTTATCTATTTCTTCCTGTTCATTCTTACACTTTTCATTTAAAGTATTGAACAATTTTTCTTTTGCATCTTCAACTATTTTAGTAACTTGTGGAATAATTCTATTTGCTACTTGTGAAATAGCTCCTCCAACTGCATCTTCTAACTCTTCGTTTGCTTCTTCTTTCTTCCTATTATTTGAAAAAAATGAAAATAATAACATTATCCCTTTTATAACTAGAGGGATAGGTGTGATAAGTTTAGGAAATACATTTGTTAAAATATTAGTTACAACTGGAGTATTTGTAAGTCCTATAGATATTAAATCAGTTGTTAAAGATGAACTCTCGCCTTGTGGAAGATCTAAGGCAAAGTCTTGTAAATCTTGTACCAAATAATCAACTTTTTGTTTTAATTTACTTTCTATGATAGGCATTAATTCAGCTGAAACGATAGATTTCATTCTACTATTAAAAGAACTTTCTCCTTTTTTAGCAGCTGACTTCAATTCAGAAAAGTGTGAATTCAATCTGTTTTTAAATTCTTTTACTATACTATCTTTAATTCTGTTGCTATCAAATTTTTCTTTTTCTCTTTCAATTTTCTTTTCAATTTCAGAAAAATTATCCTTATTTGTTTTAATATTTTCTTCAATTTCAGTTATATCCAAATCTTTATTTTTTAATATAGTTTCCAAATAAGATGATTTTGAATTTATAATCTCCAAAACTCTATCTCTATAGATATTTTTGAAAATATTATTATATTCTATACTTTCTAAAATTTTTTCAAAATCTCTATAATCATCCTTTCCTGTTTTTCCTATAAAAATATCTAAATTCTGATCAAAAAATTTTTCTTTTAATTCTTTTATTACTTCTTCACAATGCTCAATAGAACTTAAGTCTGTTCTTGTAAGTAAAACACTAAATTGCTCAGGGTATTTTAAAATTTTATTTAAAAATTCTTGGGTAGAATCTTTTATACCTCCATTTTCAGGGTCAGTTAGAAGAATATAATAAGCACCTGCATTTATATATTTATTTATTGCCTCTTCATGAGCATCATTAGATGAATCTAAACCTGGCATATCTACTAAAATAATATCTCCTAAGTCCTTTAATTTTTTTATATCTAAAAATTTTTCAAGATACTCTATTCCAGTTCCTTCTTCAGCTCTAACATTGTAATCTCTAAGTTTTCTTATTATTTCTCCATTTGTTTTATGAACTAAAGTTTTTTCATCAGTAGAGTACTTTAGTTCACAAGGAACAGCTGTTTCAGCTTCTGAATTTACTTTTAAAAGTCCTTTTTCCCCTAAATATTTATTAAGTAATGTACTTTTTCCAGCATTAAAAACTCCCAACATCAATACTTTTAATGTAAATTTCTCCATTTCTCCAATAGTTTCTTTATCTTCTTGATTAAAATCCAAATCATATTTATTTATAATATTTTTTATTTCCTCTATTTTTTCTAGGTAATTTTCTTTTAAATTAGTTTCCATTTTTTAACGCTCCTTATATCTATTTACTACTTCCTCAGTTAGTTCAAATTCATAACCTTCATTATATAAAAATCTTTTTAATTTAAGAATATGATTCTTTATAGATGAACCTGAACAAAGATATTTTTTTATAGCATTTTGAAAAAATACTAAGGCTTGTTCTTTCTCTTCTTTATTCCCATTAAGGAAAAGATTTCTGATATTTGGGATTTCTGAATCTTCTACTTCATACTTATCACTCGATATATTTTCAAATACATCTATTTTTTGGCTATCTTCTGCTCTAATAACTTCATAAAAACTATCTAAAACATCAGTATTAGATACCCTTATATTTTGTTTATAAAGAATTTCTTTTATTATCTTGATAGCATCTTCTTTTCTTGGGTTTCTTAAAGGAAAATGTCCATCAAAACGTCCTGGTCTTTTTACAGCTTCATCTATTCTAGTATAAAAATTTGTTGCTCCCATTAAAAGTATTTTTGAAGCATTATGTCTTATACCAGCTTGACTTTTATCATCAGAAATTTTTGTAAGTACAGTTCCTCTTGTTGTACTTGACATTTCTGGTCCTACTAATGCATCAAACTCATCAAAAAATAAAACTACTCCCTGTTCATCTGGACAGATATTTGAAAGTCTGTATGTATCTTCAAAAATATTTTCTATCATTTCAAGGGTACTTTTTTCTGTATTTCCTACAAAACTTTTCCCATTAGCCCCAACATAAATAAGATTATTTTCCTTACATATATTTTTTACTAATTCTGTTTTTCCATTTCCTGGTGGTCCATATAAAAGAACCCCATTTTGTTTCTTTATTTTTTTAGCTTCTCTATCCTGTCTGTCCTTTGTTGTTTCAGTTATTTCTTTTATATATGATTTTAACTCTTTTTTTATTTTTTCAACTTCTTGTCCATAAAGAGGACTAACATCTGATATTTCAGAAAGTACTTCCAAACCATTAATACTTATCATATTATTTATTATATTATTCATTTTTGCTCTAAAAACTTCATCTAAAATATCTTTAAAATACTCGTTTCTTTTTTCCAAATTTATATTTGTTTTAAATTCTAAATATCTTCTATCTTTTTTCATACTTTCACAAATATTTTTTATATCTCTTCCTGACATCCCTGTACTTTTTCTTTTAAGCTCATCTTTATTTTTTTGAGTAAGTATGTTTATAAAGTCATCTTCAAACTCATCTTTAAAATTATTATTATAGATTCTTTCAATCTCTTTTTCTTCTGGTAAAGAAATTTTAATAGGTTCTCCAAGTCTACTTTTTACAGCAGGATCTATCATATACTCTCTATTGGTTGCAGCAAGGACTATTATTTTTTGTTCCCCTGTGTCAACACCATCAAGTTGTTGTAAAAATTCATTTACCATATCTTTGGTATAACTGTCTCCATCTCCATGATCTCTTGCTGGAAATAAAGTATCTACTTCATCAAGAAAAATTAGAGATGGTTCATTTGCTCTTGCTTCTTCAAAAAGTGCCTTAACTTTTGGTGCAGATTGTCCAACATATTCTCCTTTTAATTCTGATAATTTAGGAGCTAAGAAATACAACTTTTCTTCTGTTGCCATAGCTTTAGCTATCATAGTTTTTCCTGTTCCAGGTGGACCATATAATAGAATTCCTTTTTCTCCAGATTTATTATCTTTAAATGTTCTTATTTTTGTTACTAGTTTATCTTTTATTTCTTCTTTTATTTCAACATCTTTCCAATAAATTTTTTCTTTAACTTTTTCTTTAAATTCAAAATGTTCCATTTTTAAATCTTGACCATAAGTTTTTATTTTCTTATTAAAAATTCTTATAACTTCTCTTAAACTTGTTTTACTATTTGAAAAAGCTAACGCTAAATCATTCATACTAATATTTCTTAAATTCTTCTTTATAGCTTTCCAAGTAAGTCTATATAAAGTCATTTCTATTTCTTCAGTTGATGCTTTTGGAACAGTTATCTTTTCTTTATCATCTAAATTTTCATAATAGGTTTCTTCAAATAAAGTTTTATCTTTAATTGAAAATATTACTAAATGCTTTTTTAATTTTTCAAAATCTTTTATTTGTTTTATAAATTTAGTATCTTTTACTTCTGTACCTTCAGCATAGAATTTAGCAGTCCAATCTAAGTCTTCAACAAATAGACAAACTTCTTCATTTGCTTTGCAATCTTCTTCTAAGATAAATTTAATTACCTTATCAATAACATCAGCTTCTTTAATATTTACATTTGCCTCTTCTGGCTCATCATTTTTATTTTCATGTCCCATAAGGTCAAGAGAATCTTCAATTTTTTGTGGCTTAAAATCTGTATGCTCTACTTTTAAGAATTTAATATTCCCCTTCTTATCTTTTACTTTTTCAAAATATTGACCTTTTTTTGTTCCCGATAAACAAATAAACCATTTAAATCTATTATTATGTAAAATATAATCTTTAATACTTTCTGTTAAATTAAAATAACCATCTCTAATATCTCTTAAATATAGGTCTTTTAATTCATCTCCTATTAAAAATATTCTATTTTTACCATATTCTAAATATGATTTTTGTATATCCTCCATTAATCTTTTACATTTTGTATAATCATATTTTTTCTCATTATTTTTTCCTATATCCACAATTTATCTCCTTGTTAATTAATCATTATCTCCCCATAGTTTAATTAATTGAGCTATTAACTTATCTTCTTCTTCATTATTTTCATTCTTTTCTAATGATTCTAAATGTTTTTTTAGATTTAGAATTTTTTTATTTTTTTCTTCTTGTTCAGCTTTTTTCTTTTTAATATCTCTCTCTAAATTCTTAATCTTTTTTTTAAGTTCTTCATTTTTTTTATCATATTCTCCTGAACTCAAATTTTCTAGATCTCTTATCTCTTTTTCAAGTTTTTCTCTTTCTTTTATTTTAGTTTTTAGTTCTTCATTTTTTTGTTCCTTTTCTTCTTTTTGTTTTTTCAAATTCTCTATTCTAGTACTTTCTTCTTTAATTCTTTGCAATGTTTCTTTTAAATCTCGAATTTCTTCTTTTTCTTCTTTAAAACATCTATCAATACTATCTATATAACTTTCTATCCCATTTACAAAAACATTATTTCTATACATAAGTTTTTTTAGAAGTTTCTTTTCAACATCCATGTTAATGTTATAAATGATATTTTCTAATAATTTTTTAGATAGTGGATACATCACTATTAATTGCTCTATGAATTTCTCAAGTTTTTCTCCTTCTAGAATATCATCATCTAAAATTTTACTTCTCAACTCTTTTATATATGTTGTATCAAAAAAATAATCACATATAAGTTCCAAATTACTCTTATTCTTGTTATCAAAAATAAGAGTTTTAAAATCCTTATCTATATTATTCCCTAGAACATCAAGATTAAAAATTAAATCTATAAAGTCTTCATATCTTAACTTCGCCATGTCTTCCTCCTATTTAGTTAAAGTTTCCTTTTTATCTATCTTCTCAGCATTTCTTAATTTTTCTTTAAATACAAGTGATTGACCTTCTTTTATAATATCAGAAATAAGAACACCTTTTCCTAATAAATTTTTCATTACTTCTTTCATTTTATTTTGACAATTTCCTGAAACTGATTCTGTGTGGTCAATATCCAAAGAATACTTTCCTTCACTATCTATTCTAGGTTCAAAATCTATAATTTCATCTCCCATAGTTAATTTTATATTTATTCCATCTTGTATTCCATCTTCACTTGCTGAAATCTTTATATCATAACCTGTGTCTCTTCCAGCTTCTGCTACTCTCTTAGCATATTCTGTCTGTTTTAAAATTCTCTCATATTCCTTATTCAAAATATTCTGTTCTTTAATTAAATCTTCATTTGCTTTTTCTGTTAGTAGATAAGCTTCATCAAATTTTTCTTCTTGAAGTAATTTTTTAATCCTATTAAAATTTTCTTCAAAATTTTCTTTTGATACTCCATTTACTTTATAAGTTTCTGCAAACGAATACATATCCATAAAATCTTCCTTATTTCTTATATAGGATTCTATACTATTTAAATTATATCCACTCTGAGTTTCTCCAAACTCTTTAAATATACTCTCTGCTTTTTCTTTCTTAAAAAGGTAAGTATTATATCTATTATTTAATTCTTCTGTAAAAGTTTCTAAATTAGATTTCAAAAAGTTAAATTTACTTTCTATATTATTTTTATCAGTTGAAAGAAATTCTTTTTCTAAACTTTTATATTCACTTGACATAAATTTTTGAGCAATATTTTTATCAATAGTATCAAAAAGTTCTTTCACATAGGCAAATTTATTAGAATTTATAATGTTTTTTGTTTTTATTTTAAATTCTTTTTGAATACTTTCAAGATTTCTTAAAATACTTTCAGCTTCAAAAACTCTTTGTGTATTTATTTGTAATTTTCTATTAATTTCTGCTGGTAAAGTATTTAATTTATTATTTTCAATCCAATATTGATTATTTATACGATTAGCTTCATCATAGTCATCCCATCTATCATAAAGAGCTCTTTTTGATATTTCTTCTATTTGTTTATTTAAACTTTCAATTTCAGCTTCAATTCTTTCTTTCTTTGAAATTTCATCAAATAAAGTTTCAGGTCTCATTTTCTTAATCTTTGCTTTCTCATTTTCAAACTTTTTAATAACTTCTTCTAATTCTTTTATGTCACCTCTATCTTCTATTTCTGAATCTATATCTAAAGACATTTCGTTGGCTATATTTTGCATTTTTTCTAAATTAAAAATAGAATTTTTATTTTTATTGATATTGCTATTTATATTATTATTAAGATTTCTATTAAGTTCTTGTCTCAACTGTCTTCCATCTGCTAAAACCTGACTTACACTAGCTCTACTTCTTCCACTCATTTCTTTTTTCCTCCATTTTTATTTTGTTATTTTTTCTTTTCTATTAATATTTTTAGAAGTTGATTTTCTATCTCCATAGATTACTGAACTTCCATTTTTTAATATATCTGCTATGAATATTCCATTTGCTTGTAAGGCATTCTTTATATTTTTCATCGTATTTCTACAAGTTCCAGTAACATATTCTGTATGGTCTATATCCAATGAGAAATTTCCATTATTATCTACCCTTGGTTCAAATTCAATAATTTCATCTCCCATTGTTAATTTTATGTTTATTCCATCTTGTATTCCATCTTCACTTGCTGAAATTTTTACATTATACCCTAAGTCTTTACCAGTTTCTGCGACCTTTTTACTATATTCTACTTGTTTAATTATTCTTTCATATTCTTTATTTAAAGTAATTTGCTCTGAAAGTAAAGTTTCATTAACTTGTTCTGTTAAAGAATATGCTAAGTCAAAATCTTCTTTTTCCATCAAAACTTTTATCTTTTTCAAGCTCTCTTCAAATTTTTCTCTCGATACTCCATTTACCTTATAAGTTTCAGCAAATGTATACATATCCATAAAATCTTCTTTATTTTTTATATAAGATTCAATATTACTTAAACTAAAATTATCTTTTAAACTTTCTAAGTCCTCTAATATTTTTTCAGCTTTTCCTTTTTTAAAAATATAAGTATTGTATTTTTCAAGTAATTCTTGAGAAAAAACTTCTAATTTTTGCTTAAAAACAGAGAATTTACTTTCAATATTATCTTGATTTAAAGTTTTATACTCTTTCTGTAAATCTGTAAATTCATTTGAAATAAATTTTTTTGCAATATTTTCATCTATATTTTTAAACATATCTTGTATTAAAGCCATATTATTTGCATTTATTATATTTTTAGTTTTAAGAGCAAATTCTTCTTTTATTTTTTTAATATTTTGATATGTTATTTTAGTATTTAAGAAAATTTCATTATTTTTTTGCATCTTATTTAAAATTTTAGATAATAATAAATTTAGTTGCTTTTTTCCTTCCTCATATCTTTTCACTACACTATTAGCTTCTGAATACTCTTCATCACAGTAATGACTTTTATTAGTAATTTTTCTTTCTAATTCTGTCGTTATTCTCTCTAAACTTAAAAATTCATCTTCTATAAGCTTCTTTTTCTTTAATTCTTCTGAAAAATCATCTAATTTTGTATTTAGAATTTTTTCTTTTTCTGCTTTTAACCTATTTAAAATAACATTAAGTTCATTTATTGAAATCTCATCTTTTATTTGACTATCTATTTGTAAACTTATATCTTTTATTTCTCTCTCAATATCTTCTAAACTAGAAAAAAGATATTTATTTTTTTCTATATTCTGATAAAAAGTATTATTCAAATTTCTATTTATTTCATCTTTGCTTTTTTTACCTAAAGATAATAGACTACTAACTTCGCTACTTTTTCTTCCACTCATTATTTATCCTCCATATCTTTATGTGGTATTCCTATAATAAACATTTCTTTTTCATTTTTCCAAGTGTACTCTACATTTCTATTTTTTAAATTTTTCATATCTTCTTCATAAACTTTATATCTATTAGAAAGAAAAATTATATTTTGGTTGCTTGAGCCTCTTAAATAATTATTTTCATTTTTCTCTTCAATATATTTCCCATCTATTAAGATATCAATATTATTTAAAATATAGTTTATAGTTTCATCATTTTTTTTTAGTAATTCCTCATATAAAAAACCAGTAAAACATATAATATCAAGATTTGTATTTTCTTTTATTTTTTTTATAAGATTTTTTAGAGGAACCATCTGTAAAAATGGTTCCCCTCCAGAAATTGTTATTCCTCTTATATTTTTTTCAGTAAATTCCTTCTCTATTTCTTGATATATATCTTCTACACTTATCCAGTATCCATTTTTATCAAGGGGATGACTATCAGGAGCTATACAATTTTTACAATTATGTTTACAACCTTGTGTCCATATTGCATAACGTAAACCTGGACCTAAAACTCTTACATTTGAAGCTCTGTGGTATAAATAAAACTTATTTTTTTCCATCAACTATTCCTTTTAATGGAGAATTTCCATCTTCATCTTTTCTATATGCTGGTGAATACATTGCTATAAATGTTTTGTATATATCCGAACTCTTTTTATCTCTTACTAATGAGCTTAAATATTTTCCTTCAGGTTCAGCATACAAAATTCCCCAAGGCTTATCATTCTCATAAATTTTATTAACTTCTTTAATTATTTCAAAATCTTCTTCTATCATAACTTCTTTTCTTTCAGCATAGAATGATGCTATTTTTCTAGCAAGAGCGTCTTCATTAATTAAAGAAAATATAATCATAGATTTAGATAGCCCTCTATCATTTTTAAACTTTAAATACTCCTCAATTTCTTTAGATTTAGAATTTTCTGAAATAGCCTTTAATAAATCTTTATATGGACTTTCTATTTTTTCAATAAAATCTTGTAATCTACTTTCCATTTCTTCTCTTTCATTTAGAGTACTTTCTTTTTCTTTTTTATTCTTATTTTCTAGGCTTTCTATTTCTTTTTCTTTTTCTTTTATTATATTTTCAAGGGTAGATATTTTTGATATAGCATTACTTAATTCTTTTTCTGATTCTGCCTTTTCATCTTCTGAATTATCTAATTCACTTTGTTTAGAACTTAAGTTTATTCTTAAACTCTCTATTATTTCTTGGGCTTCTTTTAAGTCTTTAGATAAACCATCATTTTTTGCTTGTAAGTCATCCGCTCCTTCTTTTTGTGAATTTAATTGACTCTTTAAACTTTCTATTGTTTCTTGAGCTTCTTTTAAGTCTTTAAACAAACCATCATTTTTTACTTGTAAGCCATCCGCTCCTTCTTTTTGTGAATTTAATTGACTCTTTAAACCTTCTATTGTTTCTTGGGCTTCTTTTAAGTCTTTAGATAAACCATCATTTTTTGCTTGTAAGTCATCCGCTCCTTCTTTTTGTGAATTTAATTGACTCTTTAAACCTTCTATTGTTTCTTGGGCTTCTTTTAAGTCTTTAGATAAATTATTGTTTGAATTTAATTTAGTTTCTAAATTTTGTATTTCTCCTTTAAGTTTTTCTATTTCCTCTTTTTTTTCTTGAAGATTATTTTCAAATTTTTCTTTATCATTTTTTAGAACTTCTATTGTTTCTTGTTTTGCTAATATAAGGTGATTTTCTATATCTTTATACTCTTTTAAATACCTTTCATTTCTTTTCTCTAAATATTGTTCAGCGTAATTTTTTAAAATTGGTTCAAGATTTACTTTAAAATCAGAAATTACATCTTTTTTCAAATTTTCTTTGACATTTTTTATATCATCATCTAATGTTTTTTGTTTATCTTGCACTGCCTTTAATTGAATATTTGTTGCTAACTTTTTTATATCTCTTTGAATATCATCTGATGTATCTTTTAAAATTTGTATATCTTTTTCTATATCCTTAATTTTTTCTTCTGATATAAACCCAAACATTTCTTTCACTCTATCTAATATACTCATATCATCATCTCTTTCTTTATCATTAGACATTATTTTTGCCTCCTATCTCTTTAATTCAACAATTGTCCCCTCAACTTCTTTAGAAGGTTCTTTTTTAGAAAATATGTATTCTATTTTATTTGCTGAATTAGCTCTTATCCATAATTTTTTACTTTCAGCCATTTCTTCATCAGTAAAAGTAAGCTTTTGATATTTAAGTCTTGCATCTTTTATTTCAGTAATTCCTATAACATTTGCATAATAAATTTCTTTTTCTTTCTTCTCTCTTGAAACAAGCCCATATTCTTTCCAATTTTTATCTGTACTTCCTTTGTGTAATAGTTGTTCAAATGCTGAACTTCCTTGTACATCTTGCCTACCTACATAAAATTCAAATGGAGTTTCTTCTTCTTTTCCTATCATTTTATTTTTATAAATAATTTTCATAGAATCTTCATTTCTTCTAAGATTTACTTCGCCTAAAACAACAGCAGTCTTTGGATTTATACCATTTTGGCTCACATCATCTACAAAATATATTTTTGCAACAGAAAATTTTGAATGGTTTTCTAGTCTATTATTCAATATATTCTCTAAAATAATACTTCTTGAACCATTTCCAGCTCTAAAAATTTTTAAATCTTCATATGGTTCTGGAATATCTCTTTCTAACATTTGTATAAAATTATCTACTATTCTTTCCATATGACCTTCTATTCTATCTTTTATAAAAGCTTTATCAACTGTTAGAGTTATATTTTTTGTACTATTATTGATATCTTTTAAATCAATACTTACTGAGTTGCTATCAGCATCATCATTGTTTACAAATATTTTTCTTGCTATTTGTTCATTAAAAGATTTTAAATTTAGATAAGCATTTGTACTCTTTCCACGTAATAAATCTTCAGGGAAAAATTCAATTTTCTTCTCATCAAGTGGAACTATAAATGGAATCATATTTTCTTTCATAGCATCTTGGTTTGCACTATAAATATAATAAGAAAGTTTATTTATTAAATATTCAGCTCCCCCTCTCTCATCTCCTTCGGTATTATAGATTTCTAGTACAGATGCTATTTCTTCATCTTCTTCTTCATCTTCTGTAGCTTTTCTATAAAGTCCAAAAGCAAAGTCTAATGTTCCTCCACCAAAATCAAAAATAGCAAACTTATCTCCCCATTTTACTTTACCTTCTTGAATCATAGCCCCAACAAAAGCTACTGGTTCTTCATTACCAACTTCGATCTTAATCAAATCTCTTATATTTTTAGGGCTTGCTAATTTTAATCCATTTTCTATATCTTCTCTTATTGTTTCTTTAATTTCACTGTCAAATTTTGTAGGAACTGTTATTCTAAAATTAACTGATATTTCTTCATCTTTTAATTCAGATGAACTTTTTTTAGGTGACATTATATTTCTTCCTAATAAGTAAGCATAAGCAACTATAGGTTTAAATTTTTCTTCATTTTCTTTTTCACTATTACCTGTTACTAAAGTTATTTCCTTTTCATTATCAACAACTGCTCTAAATTTTAATTTTTCACCTAATTTTAATTTTGTATAAGGTATCAATTTTATCTTATCTAATGTTGCATTTAAAACTTCTCTATTTACATTCACTTCTTCTTTTAATTGATGTCCTTGTGTAAAATCTCCTTCACTATCCCCTAAATTATCCATCTTAATAATATCTGGATACTCTTCTCTAAGCCACTTTTCTGAGAAATTACTCCAATTATTTATCATGAAATTTGTAGGATTTTCAAAAATTCTACTCTTATTTGTTGTTTTTCCATCCATACTTTCTAGAGTTATCATTTCACTATTAGAGTAAGCTATACAAGTTGAACTCGTTCCAAAGTCTATAACTATACTATCTTTTCCTACATATCTTTCTGCATCCTTTAATTTTAAATCAAAGGGTATTAAAAATTTAAATTTTTTCAAATTACTTTCAAAATAAATTTCAATTTCTAAAGCAATATTTAAGTATTTATCATCTTTAAAATCTTCTATATATTGTTCATACAGAGCATCTGTATCCAATGGAAAGTTTATTATGAAATCATTAGCTGCATTTTTTTCATATTTACTATTTATTAAATTACTTTCTAGCTTTACTTTTTCTTCTAATTCTTTATTTCCAACTCTTGTTATATAAAGAGAAAAATAAATTTCATAGGATGATTTATTTTTTTGAAAATAATCCAAAATATTTTCTAAAGTAAGTTGAAGGTATCTTTTTCCTTGATTAAGCCATATACCACTATCTCTTAAAAATTCTCTGTTTATTTCATTAAAACCAAGTATCTTTTTTTCTGTAATATCAAATATAGATACTTTAGGAAAACTTATAAACTTTTCTTCTTTAAATTTTACATCTTTTAAAGCTTTTTTTATTGTTCGATATTCTCCTTCTATTTCATCCTTGTCTGAAGGATCTAAATCTTCAGATTTATACAAAAGAGCCTTATCAAAATCAAATCTATCTGTCCCTACAATTAAAACAGGATCTTTTTCATTTTTCAATGAGCTTAGATATTCAACTATATAAGCTCTATCCTTATTATCATTGTCTATACTTACAGCATATCTACATTTTTCATCATTCCCATCTTTAAATTCAATAATAAAATCTCTTTTACTTCCTAACCCAAACATATTAACTCCTCCTAAATTTTTTAATTCATTTCTTTTTAAAATATTTAAATATATCTGCCTAGCAAATAGATATTTTTTTTGATTTTTATTACTTATATATTTGTTTAAAGAATCTAAATTTTTAAATTCCTTTAGATACAACTTTTTAAAAATATATTCCAATGTTTTTTTATTTTCTTCTCCTGATTTTTCTAATAAGTATTGCTTAGGAGTAGTAAAATTAAAAAGTATAAAAAAGTATAAAAAGTCATTTAAAAAATATAAATATTCATCTTTATCTTTCAAAAAATCATCTTTGTATAAATCTTTAGATATTAAAGTTTCTACAATATTTTTTTCTAGATTTAAAGATAGTGCAAGAGCATATACATATTTATATACATATACATAATCTAAACTATGTTTAAATAATGTATCTCTTAGATACAATAGATAGTTTTCTTTAAATTTCTTTTCCCTACTTGATAAAGAATGGAAGAATTCATACATTTCATCATCACTATCTAAGTAAAAAATATTTCTAAGTATTATTTCTAAATACTTAAATTCCTCTTTAGATAACTTCATTTTTTGATTTTTATAGTATATATTTTTTGAAAAAATATTTTTTTTAAATTCTATATCATTCAAAGTAACTTTATCTAAATTTATAAATAAAAATCCTTCATTGTTTATCTTAAAATTGTATTCTCCATATGAAAATTTAAAAATAAAATCTTCTTCATCCATATTTTTAAATTGATATTCTTCTTTTACTTGTTTATTAAACCTATTTACAAATTCATTTAAAAGAAATGAATTATTCATGACCCCTCCCTATTTATACATTTCATAAGTTCTTTTAAAATTTTCCTTAAAGCTCTCCCTCAAACTCTCTGGTTCAATTATTTCTATCTCATCATAAAACTGTGCAAAATATACCTTTGCTAGCTTATCACTACATTCAAAAGTATATATATCCCCCTCTTCTTTTAGTAACTTAGGTCTATTTTGATTAACTCTTTCATAAAGAGCCTTCCCTTCTTCTGTCATTCTTACTTTTATTTCATTTCCATAAGATAAAAAAGGATCAAAATTTTTCCTAATTGCTTCTATATAATCTTCATCTTTTACATAAATTTCGTTTTGTAAATTCCATATATTTTCAATATCAGAAATCCTATAG
>QWCZ01002452.1_pt1 | contig 14195 bp, 11 predicted proteins | sample 1972651 | NCBI WGS metagenome assembly QWCZ01 (sample SAMN09866695, study PRJNA288562) | Human oral metagenome isolate pre1_saliva, whole genome shotgun sequencing... | isolation source: mouth | host: Homo sapiens | place: USA: California
CCTATGCCACAAAGAGCATACTTCAAATCACAAGCGATATTCCAACGCTTACCCGAGATTTATTCGCAACTCAATGCTTTAAAGAAAGAAGTTGAAGAGTTGAAAAACAAACAACAATAAAATAAAAGAATAAATATAATGGAAACAACAAAACAAAAGACTCTCAAAGGAAGCTTCTCTCTTTGTGGAAAAGGCTTACACACAGGTCTTAATCTTACTGTTACTTTCAATCCAGCTCCAGAGAATACAGGTTATAAAATTCAACGAATTGACCTTGAAGGCCAACCTATTATCGATGCTGTTGCAGAAAAAGTTGTAGATACAACTAGAGGAACAGTGGTTGCTGTTGGAGATGTTCGTGTATCAACTATTGAACATGGACTATCTGCATTATATGCTCTTGGAGTTGACAACTGTTTAATTCAGGTGAATGGACCTGAGTTTCCAATCCTTGATGGCTCTGCAACTATCTATGTAGAAAGAATTAAAAGCATAGGCTTAGTTGAGCAAAATGCTCCTAAAGATTATTATATCATCAGACATAAGATTGAAGTAAAAGACGAAGAAACAGGTAGTTGTATAACCATTTTACCTGATGAAGAGTTCAGTATTACTGCAATGTGCTCTTTTGACTCTAAGTTTATTAGCAGTCAGTTCGCCACTTTAGACAATATAGCAAACTATGAAAAGGAAATAGCTCCAGCAAGAACTTTCGTGTTTGTAAGAGACATTATCCCTCTTTTAGATGCGAACTTAATTAAAGGAGGCGACCTTGATAATGCGATTGTCATCTATGAACGCTTGTTAGAGCAAGAACAATTAGATAAACTTGCAGACGTATTGAAGGTTCAAAGAATGGATGCGAACAAGATTGGCTACATTCAAAACAAGCCTTTACAATGGGACAACGAATGTACTCGACACAAATTACTTGATATCATAGGTGATGTTGCTTTAATAGGAAAACCTCTTAAAGGTCGAATTGTTGCAACACGTCCTGGTCATACCATCAATAATAAGTTTGCACGTCTTATCAGAAAAGAGATAAGAAAGCATGAAGTGCAAGCTCCTATCTATGATCCCAACGAAGAACCAATAATGGATAACAACCGAATTAGAGAACTTCTTCCTCACCGTTATCCAATGCAACTCATTGATAAGATTATCGCAATGGGTGCAACAAGTATTGTTGGAGTTAAGAATGTCACAAGTAACGAACCTTTCTTTGTAGGACACTTCCCTACAGAACCAGTAATGCCAGGTGTTCTTCAAATTGAAGCTATGGCACAATGTGGTGGTCTTCTTGTATTAAACCAAGTAGAAGAGCCCGAAAGATGGTCTACATATTTCTTAAGCATCAACGATGTTAAGTTCCGTCAAAAGGTCGTCCCAGGAGATACCTTATTATTTAAAGTAGAACTACTCCACCCTGTTCGTCATGGAATCAGTTCAATGAAAGGTTATATGTTTGTTGGAGATAAAGTTGTATCAGAAGCAACTTTCACCGCAAGCATCATAAAAAACAAATAACTCAATAAGTTCTTTTTAATATGAATAACATCAGTCCCTTAGCTTATATACATCCCAATGCAAAGATTGGAGATAACAATATAATTGGTCCTTTTTGCTTTATTGACGACAATACCGTTATTGGCGATAACAATAACCTACAAAATAGCGTCACAATAAGCAGAGGTGCAAGAATTGGAAGCAACAATGAATTCTTCCCAGGAGCAAGCATTTCAACCAAACCTCAAGACCTTAAATATGCTGGGGAAGATACTCTTTGCGAAGTAGGCGACAACAATAGTATTCGTGAAAACGTAACAATATCTCGTGGAACCGCTTCAACAGGAACTACAAAAGTAGGAAGTAACAACCTACTTATGGAGAGTATGCACATCGCTCACGACTGTATTATCGGTTCAAATATCATTGTTGGTAACTCAACAAAGTTCGCAGGAGAAGTTATTGTGGAAGATAACGCCATTATCAGCGCTTCAGTTTTATGCCATCAGTTTTGTAAAATTGGAGGTTATGTAATGATACAAGGTGGTTGTCGTTTCTCTAAAGACATTCCTCCATTTATTATTGCAGGCAAAGAACCTACACGCTATGCAGGAATTAACATTGTTGGTTTACGCAGAAGAGGCTTTAGCAATGAGCTAATTACACTCATTCACGATGCTTATCGCCTGTTATATTCAAAAGGAATTAAAGAAGAAGGAATTCTTGAAATCAAGAAAAATCTTCAGATTACTAAAGAGATTCAATACATTATTGATTTCGTAGAGTCTTCTCAACGTAAGATGTTCAACATTATTTTGTTGGTTCCAATAGTATACACGACTATTATAGTGCCGCCATCTATGAAGAAGAGGCACTTAAAATAATCAATAACGAATTTAAAACACACGACGCACTTCTCCTTTCAGGTGGAAGTATGATGTACATCGATAGTGTATGTAAAGGAATAGATGATATTCCTACTATTAATAATGAGATAAGGGAACTACTAAAGAATAGCTTTGAACAAGAAGGATTAGAGCCTTTACTTGCAGAGTTAAAAGAACTAGACCCTGTTCATTATGATATTGTAGACAAGAAGAATTATCGTCGAGTGATACATGCACTTGAAGTATGCTTACAAACAGGTAAAACTTACACTTCTTTCAGAAAGAATTCTGTTAAAGAACGTCCCTTCGAAATCATCAAAATTGGTCTAACACTTCCAAGAGAAGAGATGTATGAGCGTATTAATGCTCGTGTATTAATGATGGTAGAGAATGGTTTATTGGAAGAAGTAAAGAGTGTTTATCCTTTTAAACATCTAACATCATTAAACACAGTTGGTTATAAAGAATTGTTTGAGTATTTAGATAAACAAATAGATTACGCAGAAGCCATTCGTAGAATTCAATCCAATACAAGACAATACATGCGAAAACAGATGACTTGGTTTAAAAGAGACCAAGACATTAAATGGTTCTCGCCTTTCAATACTAAAGAAATTATAAAATACATAGACAGTGTTTTATAGTTACAATGTATTTTGTATTTTTGTAATAACAAATAATTAGAGAGATGATTGATAAAATAAAAAAGATATTTAGTTTATTAGTGCAAAAGACAAAAGCCTTTTTCACTAGACATAAACTTCTTATGGTTATTTGGTAAATCACCTGGATTCAGTGAAATCAAAAAGCCAACTACATCCGAAGCATCAGAAATTTATAGCGCAGATGGCGTTCTCATTGGTAAATACTTCAATGAGAATAGAACCCCTGTGAAATACAGTGATGTTAATCCTATCTTCTGGAAAACACTTATTGACACAGAAGATGAGCGCTTCTATCACCACTTTGGTATTGATATCCCAGGACTATTTGCAGCTGCAAAAGACGCAATTTTCCGCCATGATGCTCGTGGTGCATCAACAATCACACAGCAGTTGGCTAAAAACATGTTCCGAGTTCGTACTAACTACTCTACAGGTTTATTAGGAGGTATTCCTGGAATTCGCATGCTTATCATGAAAAGTAAGGAGTGGATCATTGCCACTAAACTTGAAATGGTATATGACAAAGAAGAAATTCTTACGATGTATGCAAACACAGTAGACTTCGGAGCCAACTCTTATGGTATAAAAACGGCAAGTAAAACTTATTTCAACACTACACCAAAAGATCTCACTATCGAGCAATCTGCCGTATTGGTTGGTATGTTGAAAGCCACAACTTCATACAACCCTATCACTAATCCTGAGAATAGTTTAAAGAGAAGAAACACTGTCTTATGGAGAATGCACCAGCACAACGATATCACAAAGGCAGAATACGACTCATTAATTCAAATTCCTATCAAGCTAGATATAAAGGTTGAGAAGAATTATGATGGACAGGCACAATACTTTAGAGAAGCTGTTGCCGACCATCTAAAGGCTTGGTGTGATGAAAATGGAATCGACTTATATAGTAGCGGTTTAAAAATCTATACTACAATCGATTCTCGTATGCAGAGATATGCAGAAGATGCTGCACGAAAACAAATGCGACAAGTGCAGCGAAACTTCAACAATCACTGGGGAAATAACGACCCATGGATTGACGAGAATGGTAATAAGATTCCTAATTTCATCGAGAATATTGCTCAAAAACAGCCATACTATAAATACTTATTGGCTAAGTTCCCCAACAATCCCGATTCTATTTCATATTACCTTAACAAGCCTCATACGGTTAAGTTGTTCGACTATGATAAGGGAACTATTGAGAAAGAAATATCTACAATGGATTCTATTCGCTACATGGTACACTTCATGCACTGTGCATTCGTAGCAATGGAGCCTCAAACAGGTGAAGTAAAAGCATGGGTTGGAGATATCGATTTCAACTCATGGAAATACGACAAGGTAACAGCAATGCGCCAACCTGGTTCTACTTTCAAACTCTTTGTTTATACAGAAGCAATGAATCAAGGCTTAACTCCTTGCGACAAACGAAGAGACGAGTTTATCTCTATGAAAGTATTTGATAAGAAAAAAGGCGAAGAAGTAACTTGGACTCCATCTAATGCAAATGGACGTTTTAGCGGAGACTCTATTCCTTTAAAGGGTGCTTTTGCAAGAAGTATCAATTCTGTTGCTGTCCGTTTGGGACAAGAAATGGGCATTCAACGTGTTATCGAAACCGCTCAAAAGATGGGTATCAAAAGTCCTTTAGACCCTACTCCATCTCTTGCACTTGGCTCTAGCGATATCAACCTACTTGAACTGACCAATGCTTATAGCGTAATTGCCGACGATGGAAAGCATCACGACCCAATATTGGTTACAAGAATCCTAGATAAAGACGGCCATGAGGTATATGCTGCCCCTACAAGTGACACACAAGTAATCTCCTATAAGAGTGCTTTCTTTATGCAACAATTATTAATGGGCGGTATGAGAGAACCAGGTGGAACGTCTCAAAGCTTATGGGCTTATGTAGGAAACTATAGAGATACCGACTTTGGAGGAAAGACAGGAACTTCAAATAACCACTCAGATGCATGGTTTATGTGTGTTAGTCCTAAACTTGTTTGTGGCGCTTGGGTTGGTGGAGAATATAGAAGTATCCACTTTAGAACAGGTGCTTTAGGACAAGGAGCACGCACTGCGCTACCAATATGTGGGTATTTCTTACAATCAGTGTTTGGCGATAGCGCCTTTAAGAAATATCATGGACAGTTCGGTAAGCCTAAAAGTGATGACATAACAAGCAGTATGTATAATTGCCAAAGCTACTATTCTTCTTCAAGAAGAGATACTACAGGAACTGATAGTACAAGCATCTCTCACGAAGAAATCATTCTCGACGAAGATGGTAACATTCGAATCATTCCTAACGAAGGATCAAAACACGAATCAACACCTACAAACGAGAAAGAACAAAACCAACGTAGCGATAAACAAAACAAAAAGAATAAAGAACAAGTTGTAAATTTTGAACAACTCTAAGAAAAATAAATTGAATGTAGATTTGAATAATCCTGAGATGCAAGATGCAATCAGGATTATTCAAAATACGCATCAAACACTATTCTTAACAGGAAAGGCAGGCACAGGAAAGAGCACCTTTCTGCGTTATATTGCTCAAACAACAAAAAAGAAATATATTGTTCTTGCTCCAACAGGCATAGCTGCAATCAATGCTGGCGGAAGCACTTTACATAGTTTCTTCAAACTTCCTTTCCACCCACTCCTCCCCAATGACACTCGTTATACACAACGGAAGTTAAAAGACACGCTCAAATATAACGGTGAGAAACGAAAGATTTTAAGAGAAGTTGAATTGATTATTATCGATGAAATTTCAATGGTTAGAGCTGATATTATCGACTTCATCGATAAAGTTCTACGTGTTTATTCTCGCAATATTTATCAACCATTTGGAGGAAAGCAATTACTTTTAGTTGGAGATATGTATCAACTAGAACCTGTTTTAAAAGAAGACGAACGTCAACTCTTAAAACCATATTATCCATCTACTTTCTTTTTCGATGCTCTTGTCTTTAAAGAAATGAAGTTGGTGTCTATCGAACTGCAAAAGGTTTACCGCCAAACCGATCCCACTTTTATTAATATTCTCGATAGCATCAGAACAACAAGCGTATCAATCGAGCAGCTATCTACTTTAAATAAACAAGTAGGAAAGGTTATTACCAATGATAAGAATAAGCTTGCCATAACCCTTTCAGGCAAAAGAGACACCGTAGATCATATCAATGAGCAAGAACTCTCTCGCCTACCTGGTAACCCTATTACTCTATATGGACATATTGAGGGCGACTTTCCCGAAAGTAATCTCCCCACTCCGATAGAACTTTATCTTAAAGTTGGTGCTCAAGTGTTATTTATTAAGAATGACAAAGAAAAACGATGGGTAAATGGAACTCTTGGAACTATCGTATCATTCAGTAAGGAAGAGCCTACCATTATTGTTGTTCGCACCGAAAAAGGTGAAGAAGTAAATGTTGAACAAGAGATTTGGAGCAACGTTATTTATTCGTACAATGAAAAAGAACAAAAGATAGAAGAGCAAGAAATTGGCGTTTACCAACAATACCCTTTAAAACTGGCATGGGCAATTACCATTCATAAAAGTCAGGGACTTACATTCAACAAATATAACAACCAAGATTTGATTAAGCAGGTGTTGGAAGAAAGTAAGGCAGATAGAGAATACCAACAAGCGGTTCTTGCTTTTAATAAAGGAGATATGAAAGAGGCTCTTTCGCACTTTTTCATTGCCATTCACCAACGTTATGATATCGAAAAACCTCTTCAAAAGCGATTTATTCAATATAAGTTGAACGAAATAAGCAAACTTAAAAGAGAAAATAAACGCATAAAAGACGAGCTGAATCAACACAATCGTTTCTTAAAAGAGCTTGCAGTTGAATATACAATGATGGGCAGAGAATGTGAAAAAGAACACTTTTTTGAAGCGGCAATAAAGAATTATGAGAAGGCACTTAAGTTATGCCCTGATTATCCAGAACCAAGAAAAAGAATTGAAAAATTGAATAAGTCAACTCAAAAATAAATGGAGTTGACTTATTTTTTATAAATCATTCTCATCAAATACCAACTCTTTACTATTCTTTTCGTTTTCTATTTCTATCCTATTCGTTTATTTCTATAAACAAGGGGCAGCTCTATTCTATACAAATACTTTCTTATAAAATATCTATCTTTTGTCCTACAACCTTCACATTCTTTCTCTCCTTTTCTCAAGAGCACTCTCTTCTCGTTCGTCTCATTACTTTTATCCCCAACAAAAGCAATGATATTAGGTTGTAAAAGCAATGCTATTGCATGGCAATACATATACTATTACCACAAAAAGTCAATATTATTCAGAACAAGAGGATATGAATATCATAACGAACTGAGAATAAATAACTTATAAAAGATTCATTATCATTTAGCAGTTAGCACGAAATAATTGAGTTAAATGAAATAAAAGGGAATACAATGTATTCAGTTTCAATTCTATTATGTACCTTTGTATTGTAGGGAGTCGACAGTAGCGTGCGATAACTTCAAGCCGTCCGCCTACATAAATATAGGAGAGTTGCTACTCTCCTATTTCTATTTTACTTAGAAAAAGAAATCTTCTAAGCAACTTTTCTCATTATACACTCTCTTAATTTTTAGCTATTGTCAGAAATATTTTACCTTACAAAAAGGGAAAGTACGACTATTTGCCTTTCTATAGGATATAAAAAATCCTTATTAGTAAGCGTTATTTCAGTATTACTAATAAGGAATTTATAAAAGATTCTATCACCTTAATAAATGATTTTATATCTTATTGCTATCTTTCTCTTTCAATAATCCATGACTATATGCATAGAGAAGTTCTTTTAAATCAGCAATTTGCTTATTCAACTCTTTGCCTTTATCGGTGTCTGCCACTAATATTCGATGCGAAATAGTTTCAACAATCTGTGTAGTACTCTTAATGTCAAGTCCTCTTTCAATTGCATCTTGCGCACTAGAGAATGGTTCGTGTTGAACAAGAGCAAAGCTTCTACTATGATAAATCAAGGTATAACCAGCAATACCAGTTTCTTTATGATATGCTTGTGAGAAGCCTCCGTCTATCACCATCAACTTACCATTTGCCTTAATAGGATTCTCTCCATTAGCAACATGAACAGGAACATGACCATTTATGATGTGAGCATTCTCACCTTCTACGTCAAACTCTTTCAATATTTGGTCGATAATCTCTTCTGATTCACGCAACTTGAAATAGTTTCCCTTCTCTTCTTTGTGCGTTTTTTTATCTTCAATGAAATATCTTTCAAATGTTGCCATCTTAGATTTATCGAACAATGGGCTATTAGGACCACACCATAAATATAAGAAATAGTCGGTAGCATTGGTCTTTTCTTCCGCATCTGCATCTGCTTGGAAGGCTGTACGAACAAGCATTTCGATTATTTCCATCAGCTCTTTTCCTTTATAATACTGACCAGGAAGTACCTCTACCTCTTTTAATGAGCCATCATCATTCAAGGGAAGTGACGCATGGAACAATAAATTATTGTTATAAACGGCATACATACTACCATGTTGAAGTAACAAGCGGATATGTTTTTGAAGCTTTTCGCTGATGAGAAAAGAGTGCACCAACTTATTCATCAATAGCTCTTCTTCCTCTGTTAGCTTGTTAGGATGCTTGGGATCTATTGTTGGGAACATGTTACTTTTCAATGGATAAGCCACTCCATCGATAGTTATCTCCCCTTTCTTATAGTCGATATTATTAAATAATGCTCTATCACTCATCTTCCACTCTGGATGTCTTTCAATGATAGCAGCTTCTTCTTTAAACTGAATAATAGCAATTGCTTTGTGCATCATTGCAGCTAAACGATGAGTTTTCTCATCAATATCTTTCGCTCCACCTGATAACTTTGGAATAAATTCAAGACAAGGATCATCTCCGTAAGTCTCCATTGCAAAGGTTGCTAACGGAACTAAATTAATTCCATATCCCTCTTCCAATGTAATTAAGTTGGCATAGCGCAACGATAAACGAATAACATTACAAATACACGCTTTATTTCCTGCACAAGCACCCATCCATAACATATCATGATTTCCCCATTGAATATCCCATCTGTGATAATTTACAAGGGTGTCCATAATGATATGTGCTCCAGGTCCTCTATCATAGATATCACCTAACAAATGTAATTGGTCGATAATCAATCGCTGAATGACATTAGCCAAAGCCACAATGAAATCATCTGCTCTACCTGTTGTGATGATTGTATCGATAATTACATTGACATAAGCCGCTTTATCGGCATCTTCAGTACGTTCATGCAATAATTCTTGAATAATATAACTAAAGTCTTTGGGTAACGACTTGCGTACTTTAGAGCGTGTATACTTGCTCGAAACCTCTCTACACACAGCAACTAGACGGTGAAGAGTGATATGATACCAGTCTTTAAGATCCTTTTCTTCAAGCTTCACTAGCTCTAATTTCTCTTCAGGATAATAAATAAGCGTGCAAAGTTCTTTCTTTTCGCTATCTCTAAGGGTATTTCCAAAAAGTTCATTCACTTTTCTTTTAATATTTCCTGAGGCATTTTTCAATATATGTTGAAACGCTTCGTGCTCTCCATGAATGTCTGCAAGGAAGTGTTCTGTACCCTTTGGAAGGTTTAATATTGCCTGCAAGTTAATAATTTCAGTACTTGCTTCGGCTATTGTAGGGAAAGAATGAGATAAAAGTTCTAAGTATCTCAAGTTCTTTACTATATTCTTATATTTCATAACGTTTCTATTTACTGTAGTTTGTTATTAAATTTTCTATTTTATCTGCCAGCTTTCCCTCTTTAAGAGCAATGGGCATAAAGCCTTCTGTCAATAAAGAACGAGAAAAAAGGACAGATTCTAACGACGCAACAAAGTTCGTTATTTTTAGTATTTCTAAATATTCTGCAAACTTATCTTCATTGTATTCTGCCTCGAACATGGTGGTAGAAAGTTCTTGAAGAATACTAAATGGAATATTGTGTCGACGATAAAGATATTCTATATATAAAAACATAGAACATAATTTCTTCATATTTCCATTTATATCTACGTCTGATGTGATAAGTTTACTTACCTTTTGGTTGATCTTCTCTTTTATGAATTGGTCGTGAATAACCAATATTTCTTTATAATACTCAACAAATTGCTGAGCCATAAGCTCATCGGTGATACTGTTTGTAATAACAGAATTTTCAATTAATCGAGTATTCTTCCCATCTACAAGAGTTGCTAACTGGTTATATTCTAATTGCCCTGACGCATGAAAGGCTGTAACAAACTTTACAATAGGATATTTTTTAGGCTTCAAAGTCCCTTTCTTTGCCTTTTTACGATGGCTTTTCCATGGTAAGAAAGAATTTAAAGGAGACAATAATACGGGTATTTCCATATTATAAAGTTTGGCTGAATAAGTTATGTTGCGCTTATCTTTACCATCAAAAACATGCACAATATCAGGATTCTCTGCTGTTAAAACAACATCAGAAGATAAAGAAAGATAGTGCTGAAGAATGTTTATAAATTTACTTTTATAATCATCTTTCTCTAAAAGTGCAGATGTATAAAGGTGAATTCTCATATTTTATGACTCGTAAATTCAGTCTTATCTGAACGTTTATACTTGATGGTGTACCACAATTTGTGATATTGATTGCGTAATTCTAACCAGCCTAACAGCATAAAAGGAATATCTACTCTAAAGAAATTCATTGCTCGTTTCGCAATTATTCCTCTCACGATAAAAGTCAAGAGCCAACAAAATGCAACGCAAATGAGTAGGAACCAATTTTGAGAATAAATGCTCCAAGCACCTAATAAGAGTTGAAGAACATAGTTAAAATGGTAAAAGAAGGTATCTAAGAAGTAAACAAATTTATATTTACGAGATTGCTTTAAATACCTTTTTGTATGCATATAAGTCAGCTCTTTATCCATCCATTCTGCCTTAGAAGGAGCTTTTTCACAAGTCCACTCATCACAATTAAACTGAAGAACGCATTCACCTTGCTGGCTATACTTATTTACAATGAACTCATATTCACCTCTTACATGCTCTAGTCCCCCTCTAAAACCATCTTGTTCAATAAACTCATCTTTCTTAAATCCAACAATATTGCTATTGATTCTGTCGAAACGTCCTTTCAAATAGCCATTCAACAAATAAGAAAGAGTATGAAGATGAGTAAACTGATAGAATGAGTTTGTAGACTCTTCGTAGGTTCCTGGTACTACAAAAAGATTACTGTCTTTCTTAAAGCTATGCCCTATTGCCTGAAGCCAACTATTCTTTTCTATTATAGTATTAGCACCAATAAGCAAGACATGCTGATATTTTGCAGCCTTAACTCCAAGCGTTATAGCCATCTTTTGTCGACTCATATAACGTGATGTAGTAGGAACAAAAGTGACATAAAGACGCTTATCATTTTCATATTGTTCAAGAATATCCTTTGTTTTATGATCACCTTTATCAATTACGATAATTAATTGAAATTCAGAAGTATATTCTTGTGATAGTATCGCAGGGATTAAAGCTCTTAACTCTGTATTATTCTCACGAATAGGCAATACAATTGAAATAGGATTGTCTATCTCTTCGCTCTCTGATTCTTGTTTTTCTTCAGAGGAAAAGGCTTTCGTTTTAAGCCTAAATAGAGGATTAAGAAAAATCGATATCAACGTTATTACTAAAACAACGCTACACAAAACAAGTGTAAAAATATCGATATCTACTAACTGTGTTACATCCATCATCTAATATCAATAAAGAGAAGACGAAACTAATTATATGTTTTTGTATTATGAATAAAATAGAGCTTTACTCAAACTTTGCAATGCTTCTTTCTTATCACTTTGCTTAATGAGGAATGAAACATTATAGTTTGATCCTCCATAAGATATCATTCTCACTGGAATATCTTTCAAAGCCGCAGTAACTTTTGCCACAAATCCAGTATTGTTCCAATCTAAGTCTCCAACAACACAAACAATACTCATCTCGCTTTCGGTAGTAACTGTACCGTATTTCTTTAGCTCTGACAAGATATCTGCTAGGTGAGATTTATCTTCTATGCTCATAGATACGCTCACTTCGCTTGTTGCAATCATATCGATTGGAGTGTGATAGCTTTCGAAGATCTCAAATACTTTGCGCAAAAAGCCTGCCGCAAAGAGCATTCTACTCGACTTAATCTTGACGGCTGTGATGTTATCTTTTGCTGCAATAGCCTTTATTTTACCCTGTGTCTTTATGCCATTGATAATTGTTCCCTCTGCATTTGGGTCCATTGTATATTTCAATCGAACAGGAATATTAGCGTATTTTGCAGGTTGAATACATGTTGGATGCAAGATTTTAGCACCAAAGTAAGCTAATTCTGCAGCTTCTTCAAAATGCAATTGACGAACGGCTTCGGTCTTTTCAACCACTCTTGGATCGTTATTATGCAAGCCGTCGATGTCTGTCCATATTTGAACTTCTTCTGAGTTAATAGCTGCTCCAATCAAAGATGCAGTGTAATCCGATCCTCCACGTTGAAGATTATCAACCTCACCATAAGCATTTCGGCAAATAAATCCTTGTGTTAGATATATCTGATAACCTGTATTTTCTTCCATGATCTTAGACAACAATCCTGTAATCTCATGTAGATTAGGCTCCGAGTTCTTGTCGGTTCTCATAAAATCAAGGGCAGGAAGCAATATAGCTTTAATACCTTGTTCTTGCAAATAGGCCTCAACCATTGTGGTACTCATTATTTCTCCTTGAGCAACAATAGTCTTTTCTTCGAAACTTGTAAATAGTTCTTTTGTAAAAGAACGAAGGAATACGAACTCTTTGCCTAAGAATTCTTTTATATCTCTTTTGGTTTTATCGGTTGAATATAATTCATCTACAACCTTATCATATTTCTTTTCAAGATGATTAATTACCTCATTCGCCCCTTCTGGGTTCTTTTTATAAAGATAATCGGCAATCTCTACCAATGAATTAGTAGTGCCAGACATTGCAGAAAGTACAACAAATGTGGGTTCACCACTTGCTGTTATAATGCTACAAACTTCTCTTATACGTTCTGGTGAGCCAACAGAGGTACCACCAAACTTCATTACCTTCATTCTAAATACGTTTTAATATCTACCTATAAATCGAATTATTCTTCCTTAGTTCCTTCTTTTGTATATTCAGAAGTTACATCTGCTAGTACGCCATCTTCGCATCGATACACGATACCTGGGTATTTTTGAAGGATCAACATGTTGTGAGTTGACATGATGACTGCCGTTCCTTTCTTTGTAATCTCTTTCAACAGAGCCACAATATCCAATGCTGTGCCTGTGTCAAGGTTACCTGTTGGCTCGTCTGCAATAATCACTTTAGGTTTATTAAGCAATGCTCTTGCAATAGCAATACGTTGTTGTTCACCTCCAGAAAGTTCATGAGGCATCTTGTTTTTCTTATCTAACAAGCCCACATCAGTCAACACTTCATCAATGCGTTCGTCTATTTCTTTCTTGTTTTTCCAGCCTGTTGCTTTTAAAACAAAGTGCAAATTACGATAAACAGTCAAGTCGTGAAGTAATTGAAAGTCTTGAAAAATAATACCAAAGTCTCTTCTTAAACCTGCTATTTCTTTTCTTTTTATCTTCTTTAAATCACGTCCTAAGACATCAGCAACCGCCTCTTCATCATCAGAATCGATATCTAGTTCACAATAAATAGTCTTTAATAATGAACTTTTTCCAGAGCCAACCTTACCTATAAGATAAACAAATTCGCTCTGTTCTATATGAAAGTCTACATTACCAAGAACCAATTTATCGTCTTGATATATATTTATTCCTTTATAATTTATAAGCATACTCTATTTTAATAGCATTTAAATGTTGAGATATTTATTTTCTTTCTTCTTTTTCTAGCCTGCTCTTACAAGTCATTGCAAGCATTTTTCTAATGTATTTGCAATTCCTTTTAGAAAGACTTCACTAGATATGCAAAGATAATAAAAACCTTTTAGTATATCGAAAAAATAACAAACTCATTACATATAATAATGCATTTTCGTTGAGATAAAACAAAAATAGAATGGTTTTT
>QWCZ01001537.1_pt1 | contig 14147 bp, 19 predicted proteins | sample 1972651 | NCBI WGS metagenome assembly QWCZ01 (sample SAMN09866695, study PRJNA288562) | Human oral metagenome isolate pre1_saliva, whole genome shotgun sequencing... | isolation source: mouth | host: Homo sapiens | place: USA: California
AAGCTGGAAACAATACAGAAGGCTATGGAAAATGAGATGAGAAAGTATACGCTGGAAAGTCTTGGAAGTGGCAGGAGTAAAAACTGACTTAAAAGATATGATATTTACCCATCCGACAATGAGTGAGGCTTTGAATGATTTATTTGGGAGCGTGAAATAATTGGAAGAATTGATTATGCTTATATTTTTAACTTTATTGATGTTTTATAGCTTATTTAGATTACTTTTTTGTTTTATAAAAGTTTTTCAGAAAAAAGAAATTAAGAAATTTTTATGGGGTGATTTAGTTTTTGGAATAGTATATTTGTTTTTGTGCATAGAAGTTTTGGGTAAGAATTTTTTTTCACAAAACCAAGGCTTACACGTAATAGTATGTATTTTGGTTGTTCTATTGTTTATGATAATGAAAAGAAAGAATAACAAGTTCTTGTCTTATGTTGCTTTTTCTTTAGTTTTTATTGATTTATTAGGATTGATTTATCATGGAAATATGCAATTTTATGGAATTGTAATTTTACAAATACCGATTTTTATAATTGCAAATTTTGTAAAAGATGATAACAGATTAAATAAATATACATATTCAACATTGATAATGGCTAATTTATTCAATATACTTGAATTTTCACTTAAAACTTTTATATTGTTGGAAAAGACGGGAGTAATCTAAATAAGGAGAAAGGGAATGAATGATTTAATAATAGTGTCTATTTTTATTAAGAATTTTCAATAAAAGTAATAAAAAAAGAAGTTGTAATTATTGATATTATATCAAAAACGTGGTAATATTGATTATTAGATGTAATAATAAAAGTTACAACAAATAAATTCAGAGAATTTATAAATAAAAAAAATTTCTTAAGGATTTGTGAAGGATAAAAATGGAGTATTCAGTACCCCTTCTGGTATATGGTAATGGAAAATAAGAAAGCTGTTTATGCATGTGTAAATTATCAGGAAGCATTTTGCCCAAATGAACTTGAGGAAAGAAGTATCTGTATAGATGGAGATATTGGGGAAGTTTTGAAGGAAATAAAAGCATCTGTAAAATAAAAAACTTCTTTAAAATAACAGGGATGAAAAATGTTATAATTAACAACAAATCTTAAAAATTGAAAGGAAGTAGTAAATGAGTTTACCGAAATGCCTAAAATGCGGTTCTGAATATATATATATGAGGACGGAAATATGTTAGTTTGCCCAGAATGTTTTTATGAGCGGACATTGGAAAAAAGTAGTGAAAATGAAGAAGATATTGTAAAGGATGCAAACGGGAATGATGCTGTTATTGAAATACTGGAAGAATTTAAAAAACAGAATGATAAAATTTACCATCCTGTACATATATTATATTTTGAGTTTACACAAAATTCTAAACATTCTCTTTTTAGTTATTAATATTCTAGAGTTTCTCCATCTTCAGGAATATTTAATTTTTCATAAAAATTATGTTTAATGGCAAAATTTTTTAATTCTTTACGTGTCAGGTATGCATGGTTTACAGCTTCCATATGTGTTGCCATAAGTTGTGTTTCAGGTAAAGTTTTATGTACTTTTAAAACATCCTCAGCTCCCATAACTAGTGGACCACCTTCTATGAATTGATTATTTCCTGCATTAATAATGACAACTTCAGGTTTATGTTGTTTTAATGCTTTTTCAACTCCACTAAACCATACAGTATCGCCTGATAGATAAAGAGTTTTTTCATTTTTATTCTGAAATATAACTCCACAGGATTTCCCAGCTATTTCAAGCAATTCAGGGGTACTCCCATGTTGCCCTTCAACATAAGTCATTGTAATTTCACCAAATTTTATGTTTTCTCCTAAAATAAAGACATTTTTAAATCCTTGTTCAAGTAATTTTTTTTCATCATTCTCATTTTGAGAAAACAAAGTTATATTTTTATCAATATTTTGAATAGCTGCTAAATCCCAATGGTCAGCATGTAAATGTGTTACAATCACTGCATCAACTCCTTTTAAAATTTCATTTACTGACATTGGTAATTCCACTAGTGGATTTTTTGCAGTATTTCCAGACATTGGCATAGGTGCTATTGGTGGTGCAAATGATGGTAATTCACCTTTCTTTGATAACATTGGATCAATTAGAAAAGTTTTTCCTCCATAATTTAATTTTAAAGTTGCATTTCTTATTTGTGTTACTTTCATAGATACCTCCATAAATGTATATTTGAAACTTAATATTAAATTTCTAATTGTATTATGCTATAATTATAACAAGAGTTTATTATTGTGTAAATAATTTAAGAAAAGTAGAAAAGGGAAATTACTTTATTTTCAGAAGAAGGAGAAAAATAGTGGATAACATAGATAGTATAATAATTGATTTATTAAAAAAGAATAGCCGTATAAAAGTAAAGGAAATAGCTAAAATTGTAAATATGTCTGCTCCTGCCATTTCTCAACGTATTATAAAACTTGAAGAATCAGGAATTATAGACAGTTTTACAATTAAAATTAACTATAATGCTTTAGGAATGTCTGTTCATCAGTTTATACATGCTACAATGATACAAATGTCACATAAAAATTACTTAAATTTTATTGAAAAATATTCTGAAAATATTATAAATCATTACAGAATTTCAGGCGATACTTGTTACATTATGGAAACATATTTTAAAACAAGTGAAGAATTAGATGAATTTTTAATTGAACTAAATAGTTATGCAAATTATAAGGTAAATACTATTATAAATAATTTGAAATGTTAGAAGATAAATAAAAGAATAAATGACATTGAAAAAATAAAATCATAAAATAGGTAAATAAAAGTATCCAAATCTATAAAATTCTAAACACTCTCATAGTTTTTTCTGTATCTTTCTATTCTCTCTTTTTAGATATCCTCTTCCTCAAGTTTCAGTTCAGTGACATTCCCGTTTATTATATGAATTAGTTTTTCAGTTTCAACTTCCGACAGGAGAACATCCACCACGGACATATCCAGTTTCCTTTTCAAGATTTTTATCCAACTGTCTAAGAGCATTTGTTTTATGTATCTTTTCTTTTTTATCTTTCATTCTCATCACCTGTTATTAAATAATTATATTTTAAGTATATCAGAATAAAATTTTATGTTCAAGAATATGCATTAAAAATTTAACAATAAAGAATATTTCACTTTTTTTTGACAAAATATTTCTAATAATTGAAAAGCAAGTGAAAGATAAGTTTTCAATTTGCTATATTTTTTCAATAAAAGTTTCAGAAGCTTAATATTGAAATACTTAAAATCATAGGTTATATATTAAGTAGAACCTTAATTAAGGAGATTGTATGTTAAATAACAGAGAAATAAAAATGCTGGATATTTTTTCTTCTGGAGAAGAAGTATCGATTAAGAAATTAAAAGAAAAATTTGATATTTCTGAAAGAATGGTAAGATATGACATCGAAAAAATCAATTTTGTTTTATCAATATTTAACATTAGACCTATATATAGAAATAAATCAGGGACATTTAAGTTAGATAGTAATAATAAGATAAACAAAATCAAGGTTATGGTCAAAGAGGCAGAACCTATAGATATTGAAAAAAGAAAAAAACTCATAAAATTACTGTTAATTACATCTGCAAAAAAAACTAATATATCAAATTTGATGGATAAATTTGATACATCACGGATTACTATTAATAATGATTTAAATATTATAAAAAAAGAATTTGAAGAAAAAGAGATCTTTTTAAATACTAAAAAAGGAATAATACTTGAAGGAAAAATATCAGACTTAATAAAATATAGAGTCGAAACAATATCTGAGTGCTTAAAGGAATTGAAAAAAGAAAATAAAACAAATTATAGGCTAAAAATAGAAGAAATTTTTGAAGAAAATTTAAATATAAGAAAAATAGACTTTTTAAGTAATTTATTAGAAAAAATCTTAACTGATTTAAAATTTTCAGCAACAGATGAGAATTATAAAACATTAATTTCATATATTATTTTATTACAATCCAAAACTTTTCATGATGAAATTAATAATTTTATCTGCGTTGATGGATCAATAATAAAGGATTGGGATGAATACAGGATAATAAAAGAAGAAATCAAAAAACAAAAATTGGATGAAATATTTAATGAGCAGGATATTTTTATTATAACTGATTTGATAGTTGGGATAACTTCTTATAATAAAGTTTCCCAATTTTATGAAAATTGGATAGATATAGACATTCTAGCTAAAAATTTGATTGAAAACATAAATAGTAAATTGAATGTGAATATATCAAAGGATGAACTGTTATTTGAATATTTAAGGCAACACTTAAAACCTTTATTTTATAGGGTGAAAAATGGTTATGCCCTAAATGAAAAATTTATACAGGATTTGAAATTCACAAAAAATCATTTGTTTTACTTAATAAAAGAATCATTAGATATTTTAATTAATATATTAAAAAAGGATATTCCGGATGAAGAAATATTTTTATTAATGCTTCATTTTCAGGCTTCAATGGAGAGAGTTATAAGTAATGATATAAAAGTAAAAAGAGTAGTGGTAGTGAGTACATTAGGTTATGGAATTTCACAAATGTTAGTAGATAATATATCTTCAATGTTTAATGTAGAAATAGTTTCGGTAACACCCTATTTTAAAATCAAAGATACTTTGCAGAAGAATAAAAATATAAATTATATAATTACTACAGTGGATATAGAGGATAAAATTTCAGACAATATTCCAGTGCTAAAAGTTAATCCAATATTTACAACGGATGATAAGAAAAAAATGTTGGATGTTGGTTTTACTCCTAATAATAAAAAGATTTTAATGACTGAATTGATTCAAATTATTGAAGAAGAAACAGTAATAAAAAATAGAAAAAAATTAATTGAAAAACTTGAAAACAAAATGAAAGAAAGAATTATTAATGATACTGTAGAAGATAATGAAGATAAAAATATAATTAGAGCTGAAAATATTATTTTTGATTATGAAGTTAAAAGCATTGAAGAAGCAATAAAGTATACATGTAATATTCTGGAGAAAAAAAAGTATATAGCTAGTTCATATACTGATAGTATCCTAGATATACTAAAGAATCATACATCTTATATGATAATACATAATGGTATAATTTTACCACATGCAAAAAATGATGACAATGTGTTTAAAACTTCAGGAATTTTACTTGAATTGAAGAAAAGTATTGAACTTAATGGAAATAAAATAAAATATATTTTTACTTTTGCTATAAAGGATAAAGAAAAGGAACTTAATAAAGTAAGCAAAATTATAAATAAAATTTTTAAAGATAAAATGAATAAAGTAATGAAAACAAGAGATAAAAATAAAATAGTAGAGTACTTTTCAAAAAATGACAATATGTAGAAAGGAATAAGGTATGGAAAATTATTTTAAAAGAGAAAATATTTTTTTAGATTTTGATGCAAATGATAGAAAGGATTTTCTTTCTAAAATATCTAAGATATTATTTGAAAAAAAATATGTAAAGGAGGGATTTGATGATTCAATTATTGAACGAGAAGAACAATATCCTACAGGTTTAGATTTTGGAGAATATAAAATTGCGATTCCTCACACAAATCCAGAGTATGTTAATGAGGAAGGAATTATAACAGTTAAGTTAAAAAAACCGATAATTTTTAGGGATATGGGGTTAGATGAAAATGATTTAGAAGTATTAGTAATATTTGTGTTACTGGTACAAAAAGGGGAAGAACAGGTAAATCTATTAACAAAATTAATGTCTTTACTGGAACAGAAAGAAGTTTATAACACTATTAAAAATGCATCAGATAAAGAAGAAATATTAAGAATATTGAGTAAAAATTTTTAAACAAGGTGATTACGATGATAAGTAAAATTTTAGAAGTTAAGAATAAAACAGGATTACATGCAAGACCAATTTCACAAATAATAAAAGTAATATCAAAGTATAAATCAAAAACTATATTTAAAGTAGGTGACAATAAAGTAGAGAATAAAAGTGTTTTAGGATTTTTAAAACTTGGAGCAAAATACGGTACAAAAGTTGAAATAGAAATAGATGGAGAAGATGAAAATGAAGTATTAAAAGAGCTAGAAGAGCTATTTTATTCAAATTTTGGAGAATAAAAATAATAAAATTAGGAGGAATTTATATGAAAAGAATAGTTGTAGCGTGTGGATCAGGAGTAGCAACATCACAAACAGTTGCTTCAAAAATTAACAGTATGTTAGAAGATGAAGGGATAAAAGCAACAGTTGAAGCAGTTGATATAAAATCTCTTGAAAGCATAATAGACCAAGTTGATGTATATGTAACAATCGTTCCAGGTTCTCAAACTTTTGACAAACCAATGATAAATGGAATTAAATTTTTGACAGGAATGGGAATGGCAGAAGAATTTGAAAAATTAAAAGAATTACTGAAATAAATATTATAAATGATTTTAGGAGGTAATAAAATGTTTGGAAATATTTTAAACTATATTTTAGGATTAGGAGCAGCAATCTTTTTACCTATAATAATGATAATAATAGGATTAATAATAAAAATGAAATTTAAAAGAGCATTAATTTCAGGACTTACATTGGGAGTTGCTTTTACTGGAATGAATGTAGTGTTAGGTTTTATGTTTGATACTATAAGCCCTGTTGCTTCAGCTTTTGTAGAAAAGACAGGAATTCAATTAAATATAATTGATGTAGGATGGTCACCAATGTCAGCAATTGCTTGGGCATGGCCTTATGCTTTATTTATGTTTCCTTTACAGATAGGAATTAATCTTCTGATGCTTTTTTTTAAACAAACAGATATATTAAATGTAGATTTATGGAATGTATGGGGGAAAATTTTTACTGCAACAATGGTGGCAGCAATCACAGGAAATATTATGTTAGGTTTTGTTGCAGCAGCAATTCAAGTTATAGTCGAATTAAAAATAGGAGAAGCTACTCAAAAAAGAACTCAGGAAATAACAGGAATACCAGGGGTTACTTGTACTCATTATATGACACTCCAATGTGTAATAATGGAACCGGTTAACAAGTTATTAGACTATATTCCTTTATTTAAAAAAGAAAATGCAAATGCAGATAAATTAAAAGACAAAATAGGAATTTTCGGCGAAAATAGCGTTATGGGATTTATTATAGGTGGACTTATAGCAATTCTTGCAGGTTATTCTGTAAAAGATACATTAAATGTGGCTATAAAAGTAGGAACAGCTCTAGTATTATTTCCTATGGTAGCTAAATTATTTATGCAAGCTCTGGCTCCAATTGCAGATGCCGCATCAGAATTTATGAAAAATAAATTTAAAGATAGAGAAATCTATATTGGATTAGATTGGCCATTTATGGCAGGACAATCTGAATTATGGGTTGTTGCGATATTATTAGTTCCTATAGAATTGCTTTTAGCTGTTGTACTTTCAAAAATGGGAATAAGTAATGTATTACCATTGGCAGGAATAGTAAATGTAGTTGTTGTAGTACCAGCAATGATTGTTTCAAAAAAGAATCTATTAAAAATGTTAATTTTAAGTATTTTGTATACTCCAATTTATTTACTGGTTTCCAGTAGTTTCGCTCCATATGCAACTGAGCTTGCAAAAACAACAAAAGCAATAGAAATACCAGCTGGACAAATGATAACATATTTTGGTGTAGAGGCTCCGTTTTTCAGATGGGCAGTAGCAAATGGGCTAGCAGCTAAAATACCAGGAATTATAGCATTAGTATTATTTTTTGGATTGTTCTATATATTTGTGAGAAATATGAAAAAACAAAATCATTAATAAATTTTAATAGAAGGTGATATAAATGTTGGAAATTTTAAAAAAAGAAGTTATAAAAGCAGCACAGGATGGGCAAAGACTAGACTTATGCAAACATAAATCAGGAAATTTTAGTATAAGGGATAAAGAAACAGGATATGTAGTAGTTACTCCATCAGGTGTAAATAGAGAAGAATTAACGGTGGATGATATATGTGTATTAACGGTAGATGGTGAATTAATAGAAGTAAAAAATAACAGAAAACCATCAAGTGAAACAATGATGCATTTAGAAGTTTATAAAACAAGGGAAGATATAATGGCAATTGTTCATACTCATTCAAAAATGGCAACTTCCTTTGCAGTATTAAATAAACCTATACCGGCAATTATATATGAGGTTGCAACATTTGGGTTAAAGGATGCTATTGTACCGGTAGCACCATATGCGAGACCTGGAACTGTGGAACTGGCTAAGAGTGTAATTGAACCTGTAAAAAGAGCAGATATATTTTTACTTGAAAAACATGGTGTTGTAGCTTGTGGTACAGATATGTATGAAGCTTTTTTGAGAGCACAGTATGTAGAAGAACTGGCAGAAGTTTACTATTACACTTTGTTAATAAATAAAGGCAATGAACCGGATAGTTTTTCTCCAGAAGAACTGGAAAGTTGGAAATATCCGGAAAAATTAGAAAAGAACTAGGGAAGGTGATTGTATTATGAAGAAAATAATAAATGAACCTGAAAATTTTGTAAAAGAAATGATAGAAGGAATAGTAGCTGCTCATAGTGATAAAATACAGTTGCTGAATGACGATATCAGGGTAATGGTAAGAAAGGATAATCCTAAAAGAAATAAAGTGGGAATTGTTACTGCAGGAGGAAGTGGACATCTTCCAACGTTTTTAGGATATGTAGGAGAAGGAATGCTTGATGGATGTGCAATAGGAAATGTATTTGCTTCACCCTCATCCCAGAAAATGTTTGATATGATAAAAGCGTGTGATTTTGGAAAAGGAGTTTTATGTCTTTACGGAAATTATGGCGGAGATAAGATGAATTTTAATATGGCATGTGAATTAGCTGATTTTGAAGATATAAAAACTGCTAGTGTATTAGTTAAAGATGATGTTGCTTCAGCACCGTATGAAAAAAAAGAGACAAGACGAGGCGTAGCAGGAATGTTGTATGCCTATAAAATTGCAGGAGCAGCTGCAGATGAGGGATTCGAGTTGTCAGAAGTTGCTGAAATCACTCAGCATGCTTTGGAAAATATAAAAACAATGGGAGTAGCTTTGTCGCCATGTATTGTTCCTGAAGTTGGAAAACCTACTTTTAGTATAGGAGAAAATAAAATAGAGATAGGTATGGGAATACATGGAGAACAAGGAATTGAAGTAAGAGATATGCTAAAAGCAGATGAAATAGCAGATTTAATATTTTCCAAGATAGATGAAGAATTGGCACTGAAATCAGAAGATGAAGTTTCCGTAACTGTAAACGGATTAGGTGCAACTCCTTTAGAGGAACTTTACATTGTATATAACAGAATTTATAAAATTTTAAAAGAAAAAAATGTAAAAATAATAAAACCACATATAGGAGAATTTGCTACTTCTATGGAAATGGCGGGATTATCAATAACAATTTTTAAATTGAATGAGGAAACTAAAAGATTATTATTGAAAGAAGCAATTACACCATTTTATACGAATGTAAATAAGTAATTTCAGGAAGGATAAGCAGTTATGGATACAAATGATATTAAATTAATTACAGAAAATATATTCAAGTTAGTAAAAGAAAATAAAAACTATTTACTTGATTTAGATAGCCAATTTGGAGATGGAGATCTAGGTATATCAATGGTTCAAGGATTTTCTGGACTAAAAGATTATTTAGAAATTTCTGAAGAGAAAGATTTAGGAAAATTATTTTTTAAGATGGGAATGGTTTTTAATGAGTCTGCTCCTTCTTCATTAGGAACAATTATTTCATTTTGGTTATTAGGAATAGGTGGAAGTTTGAAAGGAAAAGAGAATGCTGATAAAAATGATATGAAAATAGCATTGGAAAATGGAATTAGTAAGTTAAAAGAAAGAGCAAATTCAAAGGAAAATGAAAAAACAATTTTAGATTCATTATCTCCTGCTACAAAAGTTTTTGAGAAAAATTCAGCTGAAGATAAAGCAATAGTAGAAATTTTAAAAGAAACATATGAAGCTGCATCAAAAGGAAGTGAAGCAACAAAAAATATGATGGCAGTTCATGGAAGAGCAGCATACCATGGAGAAAAAACAATGGGACATGTAGATGGTGGTTCTTATGTTGGTAGACTGATATTTGAAGGGATTTATAATTATTATAAAGAAAAATAGAAATCATTTAAATAGTAACGTCGAGATATTTAAAAAATGATATTTATGAAATATTGCAAATCATAAATATCATTTTTATTTTATTTGGCTCTATAATATATATGGGGGTGGAAAAAGAAATAAAAAAATAGCATAAATAACAAATTCATAGTATCATGTTTTTGGCAAAATAACATAAGAAAAGAATTTGTATTTATGCAAAATAATTTTACTACATTCAGACCTGAAATAAAAGATGTAAAAATAAAAAAAGTGGAACTTATCTGTGACACCTACCATGTATATGGAATAAGAACTGATATAAGGCATAACTGCTGTGGCAGAAGGATGAATATACATGACTACAGGACTGTTACAGTAAGAAGCCTCAGTTATGGAAACAGGAAAGTTATCCTCCATATAGAAAAACAGAGGTATGTCTGTCCTGTATGCAATAAAAGAACAACTTCCTCAATAGATATTGTGGACAGGAATTGCAGCATCTCAAACGAAGTCAAGGATGAAATAAGAAGAAAACTTTCTTAGATGAAGTCATTTACTCAGATAGGAAGGGAAGAAAATACAAGCATATCAACTGTCATGAGGATATTTCATGACATTGAAGTTCCTCATTGAAAATTGGACTATGAAACTGTATACCTTGATGAATTTAAGGGGAATGCAGATAAAGAAAAGTACCAGCTGGCAATATATGATACAAACCATATCCTGATAGATATTTTAAAGGACAGGAAATCATCAACCATAAGGGAATTCCTTCTCTGTCATAAAGACAGTATAAAAAAGGTTGGAATGGACATGTTCATGCAGTTCAGGAATACAGTATACTCCTGTCTTCCACATGCTGATATTGTAGCAGAAAAATATCATGTCATAAGGCAGGCAAACTGGATGATAAGGGATGTGAGGATAAGATTATTCAATTCAGATACAAAGTACAGGGAATACAAGAAATACTGGAAGCTGATAGCAAAGAATCCAAACAGTACATTCAGTCCTTCACAGAAGAAGAGACTAAAGAAACTGAAGAACCTTTCAGAGATATTTTCAAGGGCTTATGATCTTAGGACAAAATTTTTCAGTATATTTGAAATAAAGGATGTCATTATATTTGGTTATGAACTGTGACCTGATAGGAGAACGGAAGGAATCAGGAATAAAGGAATGTATTAAGCTAGGGGAAACGCTATCAAACTGGGAAGAAGAAATAAATAATATACAAAAATATAATATAAATAATGGATTTGTTGAAGGGAAAAATAACAAGATAAAAGTAATAAAAAGGATATCTTATGGGATAAAAAAATTCGACAACCTTAAAAAGCTTATTCAGTTTAGAATCTCTTAAGGTTATCGAACTTTTTCCACCCCCACTCTTGACAAAGAGCCATTTTTTATTGAATATAACATTATTTAATGCTTTTTTTATTTGTACTGTGTTATTTTTTCTTCAATGGTGGCAGTAACTGATTCCCTTCATTAGCAAGATTCCATAAAAACTCACCTAAATCATATTTATCTTTTCTGTCCAGATCCAGTTCAGTTTCGATTTCATTTTCCCTATTTTCAAGTATTAAACTTCCAATATTAGGATTTATAATAGCGGTTTTTCCTAAAGCAACGAATTCTGACCATCCAGTATTTAAAGCTTTATTTATCTGGTCAGCAGTATAGATGTTTCCCACTCCAATTAAAGGAAGTTTTCCATTTATCCTATCATGAATCTGCTTTATAGCAGGCTTTTCAATATCTCCACCACGATAAGCATTTATATAGAAATCTGGCAACGAAACATGCAGATATTGTAGCGGTTTTTTTACAAGTTCATCAATTAATGCAAAAGTTTCAATCATTGTCAGACCATTTTCTCCTGGTTCTTCAGGTGAAAAACGGTATCCTATTATAAATTTATCGGCGTTATGTTTATTTTTAACTTTATTTACTTCATCTATAACAGCTAAAGGAAATTTCATTCTTTTTTCTATACTTCCGCCCCATTCGTCAGTTCTTCTGTTAGTTATTCCTGAATAAAACTGCTGTATAAGATATCTGTTTGCGCCATGGATTTCTACACCGTCAAATCCTGCCTGAATAGCTAAATCTGCAGCATTTCCGAATGCTTTTATAAGATTATGGATTTCCTGTACTGTCATTTTCCTTGCTCCTGTTTCTTCATCATAGCTTGGAGCTATTATATCATTGGTATTTACTGCTGGAATTGCCAGTCTTCCTCCATGATGTATCTGAAGTATAGCTTTTGTTCCCTGTTTCTGCAGAATTTCTGCCGCTTTTCTTAAAGCCGGTAAATGTGTTTCATTAATGGCTTCAGGCTGTCTTGTGAATGCTTTTCCCCCATCAGCAACCAGAGTTGCTTCCACTATGAACATTCCTATATTTTCTCCACGTTTACCCATAAATTTAAAATCTTCATCTGAAAAAGTACCATCTTTATTGGCAACAAATAGTGTCATAGGAGCTACTGCAAGCCTATTTTTAATTTCTACCCCATTATTCAGTATATATTTTTCAAAAATTTTACTTGAATTCATTATATCACTCTCCTGTCATTAATAGCTACTATAATTATATTAACACATCTGAGTACAATTAACAAATAGAAAAATCAAGCAAAAAATGTTATAATTAACAGCAAATATCAAAAAATGAAAGGAAGTAATAAATGAGTTTACCAAAATGCCCAAAATGTGGTTCTGAATATACATATGAAGACGGAAATATGCTAGTCTGCCCTGAATGTTTTCATGAATTGGGTCAGTACAAAATGTATAGAAAAATTATACTTAATCAATAAAATCAGCCATTAACTCGTTTACAACTTCTTTAACAGATTTAATTTCCTTAATAAAACTTACTCCTAAACCAACCGAAATGTATCCATTTTCATCCCCATCAAGCATTCCGAGTTTCATATTTTTCCCTCCACCCTGTTTTAAGAACAGTTCTTCTCTTGTAGCACCATTTTTATCCATTTCAACTAATTCTGCCGATAGTTTTGTAGGAATAGATCTGTAAAAGTGAGGCAATGTTCTAAAAATATGTAAATCTTCAGCGGTTGTTTTTAGCATCAGTTCTTTTACATTCTGCGCTGTTCTTGCTTCTTCTGTAGCTAAAAATCTAGTTCCTAAAAAAACTCCTTCAGCTCCAAGTGCAAATGCAGCTCTGACACCACGTATATCAGAAATTCCTCCAGCAGCCATAACAGGAATATTTTTTACAGAATCTACTATTAAAGGTACTATTGAAAAAGTTCCTATCTGCCCTCCTGGAAGCATTCCTCCTTCATCAAATCCTGTTGCAACAAATACATCTGCTCCTAATTTTTCTATAGTTCTAGCATTTTCAACAGTTGGTTCCCCTCTAAAGACAATTTTAATCCCAGCATTTTTTAATCTTTTAAATGTACTTTCAAAATCCATTCCTGCGACTCCGTTTACAAGTGCAACTGGAACTTTTTCTTCAATTATCATATCTAAAAGAGGATTTGTAAATTTCATATCTACATCTACTATTATTACAACACCAAAAGGTTTGTCAGTTAATTCTCTTGTTTTTCTAATTTCTTCCCTCATTCTTTCCATTGTTTCCTGTGGAGAAGGCGTCATTGTTGTTTGACCTGCACTAGGCCCTAAAATTCCTAGTCCACCGGCATTACTCACTGCAGCTACCAATTTTGCATCTGTTAGCCATGCCATTGGTCCTTGTATTATCGGATATTTGATTCCTAAAATTTCTGTTATTCTATTTTTTTTCATTATCATTCTCCTCTCAATTTTTATTGATTTTTTTGTTTTAAAATATCATAATACATTTACACTAAATATTGAAGTAGACAATAAAAAATGACATAGTATTAAAAAATGTACTTTTGTGAGATTAGGAGGTTTTATAATGGAAATTTTTGAAAAATTTGAAACAGAAAATATAAAAAAGAATAGAAGAATATGTGGAATAAACTATACTCAAAAAATTCTTGCAGGAAAATGGAA
>QWCZ01000854.1_pt1 | contig 14131 bp, 14 predicted proteins | sample 1972651 | NCBI WGS metagenome assembly QWCZ01 (sample SAMN09866695, study PRJNA288562) | Human oral metagenome isolate pre1_saliva, whole genome shotgun sequencing... | isolation source: mouth | host: Homo sapiens | place: USA: California
CTATCTTTCCATCAAAGGAGACCACATCTGCTTTTATGATTGCCTCCGTTGTAAGTACATCGAAGTAACAGCTGATGAGATAGAAGGCGTCAACGATTATAATTACCACTTCGTTCCGTTCATCGTTCAGATAATTTATACAACGAAAGGAAGGCTCTTCACTCTTCCTGATCTTACACATGAAGGCAAGGAAAGAGTGACTGAAATAATTTATGACTTTATGTATAAAGACAGAGAAAGAGACCACGTCTCGTTAGCAACAAACAAGTGGCTATGCAGAAGGATAAAAGATACTCCATTTGAAGAGGGCGTTCCTTCATATCGAAGAGACGCCCTTTTGCAGTTGACAAGAGGCTCTCTTTACATCAAAGAGAGCCTCTTGTTAAATCTAATTATAATTCGCTACTCATTCTTTTCATACCTCCATTACATCTTAATAACCCACATCCCCTCCTTTGGAGGGGCTTGGGGAGGTCTTAAGTAGCTGTACCTTCACTGATAACTCTTACTGGATAAGGCTTGAATAGTGCTTCAATCCAACCTTTTCCATTCGACCATCAGGGTGCGTAATTGTCATGTAGTCGAAACGACTCTTACCTTCTCTATAAGCCACAACACCGATACTTCCATCACGCAAATGCAGCGTTAGATAGCCTTCACGCTTACCATCTTTGTAATTGCAATGCCACTTCTCCATGCCATTAGGGTAATAAGCGGTTACATGACCATCAAGAACTGTGTTGGCATCATTGCCTAAGTCGAGGAAAGAATAGCCACCCTCTAAACGCTTCTGACCATCTGGATAGAAGTCCTGGAAGATGTCTCGCTCTACACCCTTATAGCTTTCTTTTGCAAGAAGACGATAGTAAGCAACGTTCTCAGAGCTTTTCACTGATCGTAATGCTTGATTGTAGAAGATTGTATCACGTGATACTACTGTTGTTGTCACACCTTCACGAGCGAAAGATGTTGCTGAAATCAGGCAGACAAAAGCTGCAAAAAAGAACTTTTTCATTGTTGTTAGGTCTTTAATTATTCGTTTTCTATGAGCAAAATTAATAGTAAACTATGATACAACCAAATATTATAAAGGGTATTTTCAACTTATTTTTTCCGCCTTCTTAGTTGTTAGTAAAGAGCAAAAAGAATAACAAAAAGAGAAGAAATAAGCGTTAAATAGCTTTGAAAAGAAAGCGAACTATACTATTATTAAGGGTTTCATGCACAACAATTAGCATATTGTCATTTAGTTGATATATATCAATCCAACATGATAAGTTATCCTCTATGCGTATTACAATTTGACAGGAAAAATCATAGAAGATAACTTCTTCCCATAAAGAGAGACATCTTTAAAACAAAAAAATCCTGTCATCTGCACCTTACCAAAATAGTAAATGAGCAGAGACAGGAGGATATTCTTTCCACCAAATATTATAAGTTCATGAATGATACTTGGCGTTTCTTCACAGGCTTACCATTCTTGACTGTAAAACTGTCATTGAGTTCCATCACACCGGTAAAGCGTATTGCATCCTTCCCACTAGGGTTGACAAGCAAGGAGGCTGTCGCATTGTCGAACACTTCCAAGACTATCTGGTAACTTTCGTAATCATTGCGAGTGGTCATAAAAATACGTCTACCACCCTTAATAGGTTCTTCCTTGTAACTCGAAAGAGGCGAAACAAGGGACAAGCCACCGCCCCGACCGTATGGAATCTGGTACACCCTACCCACATAAGGGAGGAATAAACCAACCGAATCACCGCTTACTTCAATGCCCCAATCATCTTGTAAATAGATTGAAGGACCCCTCATTGGCTCCATTCTATCCATGAAGATGCGGTAACGATGCTCGCCTAAATGAGCCTTGACAGCAGCAGCTTTCAGTTGGGCCATCGTCTCCTTAGATACAGGCTTGCCATCAGAATCATAATAAGTCGTTGCACATCCTATCATTAGGAGCGCCGAAAACAAACATAAAAACAATCGTTTCATGATAGAACCTCACTTTCTCTCTAATTGAAATATACGTCTTCTTTAATCTAATCGTTCGACCTTTGGTGCATTCATCTTCTCTATTGTAGGTGCAGAAGACTTACTGGAAGGTTCTGGATCAGGCGTTGCTGGGGCAGGAGAAGCTGGTGCAGCCATTGGTGCCTCATTGCTTTCTTGATGGGATGTACTTTCCTTTGACTTAGCTTTATCAGCCTTGTCAGTCTTGTCCTTAGCCTCATCTGCAGTCTTATCCTTATCATCATTGGTCGTTAAATCACTCTTTGAAGGCTTTGCATTAGGCCATAAATAATCGCCAACAATGTCTATCGTGTCCTTATCGGCAGTGCGTTGCTGTTCTTCCTCTTGCTCTTCTTCGCTCAAAGGACTATCATCATCGGCAACAACCAAGTTATATCCTATCCCTAAAAGAAGGAGTATCACCAGTCCACAAAGTACCTTAAAGGCGATTGACTTAGTAAATTTACGCTTTCTATTCTGTATCGACATAGTCTTTAAAATATATTTTCTTCCCTAATAGGAAACGCTATCGGTGCGTTCTCCTCAACATTATCTGCAAAGATAAACATTTATAAGGAAAACGCACCGAAACGATGATAAAAAATAATAAATGCCTACTCCTTAATACGAATAAACGCATTAGCGAGGATAGCAGTAAGTCCTCCTGTGGTGATACCACTTGAGAAGATACTCTTAATGAGGTCTGGCATCTTATCAAGAATATTAGGCACTAACTCTACACTCAAGCCCATTGCAAAGCTGATTGCCATAACCAATACTGCCTTACGAGTTATCTTCGTTGAAGCAATGATACGGATTCCTGCTGCTGCAACAGTACCAAACATGAGGAGAGTGGCACCTCCTAAGACGGCATCAGGGATAAGAGAAAAGAGCTGACCAACCACAGGGAAGAGTCCTAATAACACCAAGGCAGCTGCAATGAAATACCCTACATAACGACTGGCAACGCCTGTTAATTGTATCATACCATTGTTTTGAGCAAAGATGGAGTTAGGGAAACTATTGAAGACAGCGGCTAGGAAAGAATTAAAACCATCTGCTAAGATTCCACCCTGTGCTCTCTTCAAGAATACAGGACCCTCAACTGGCTCGCCAGATATCAATGAGTTAGCTGTAATATCGCCGAAGGCTTCAACAGCAGTAACCAAGTAGATAAGTCCAAGACCGATGATGGAACCTAAATCAAAGTGCAGTCCATACTTGAAGGGGGTTGGTATATTCAGCGTTCCAGCACCACTTATGCGTGAAAAGTCAATCATGTTAAGGGCGTAAGCAGCAATACATCCAACCAACAAGCCCAACACGATGGATGCCATTCGTAGGAATCTGTTGCTTGAACGATTAAAGAATATAATGCTGACAAGTACTAAGAAGGCTAAACCTAGATTCTGCATGGAACCGAAAGTACCAGCATCTATAGCCGACTGACCACCTCCGCACGAATTGATACCAGCCTTAATGAGGCACATACCAATGAGGGAAACAACAATACCAGACACTAATGGCGTGATGATCTTACGTGTATAAGGGAGTAAACGACTCACAATCATCTCGACAAAAGCAGCTACAAGGCATGCTCCGAAGATGTAACTCAAACCCATTTCAACGTTCATCTTTCCGCCAACCATACCTAACATTCCTGCACCAATTATCGGACTGATGAAAGAGAAGGATGTTCCCTGAATACAGAGAAGTCCTGCTCCTAATGCACCAAAACGTTTACACTGGATAAAGGTGGCTAATCCTGACACGAAAAGAGACATTGACACGAGGAAGCCAGTGGTCTCTAAGTCAAATTTCAATGCCGAACTGATAATGAGTGGAGGCGTGATAATAGCCACAAAGATGGCTAATAAATGCTGCAAAGCCGCAAATAAGGTTTCACGAAGGGGTGGTTTGTCATTCAAACCATAGATAAGTTCTTTCGACTTTTCCATTCTTTTACTTTTAAACTATAATATAATAAGGTGGAGTTATATGTCCTTTAGAACACACTTAATTGAATCTTTGTATAGATGAAATAGATTATAAATAAGAAAGGTGGACACATAATGCCCACCTTTTTTAATCTTCTTTCATCTTAATCTCACAATTCTCAAGCGATTCAATGATTGCTAAGCTCTCACAGCGAACGCCTGCTTGCTCTATTGCATCACGTCCATGTTGGAATGCTTTCTCGATAATAAAGCCCATACCAACTAGTTCCGCACCTGCTTGTTTACACAAGTCTATGATACCTTTAGCCGCATTTCCGTAGGCAAGGAAGTCATCAACGAACAAAACCTTATCGCCTTCTCCTAGGTATTCTTTGGATATTACAACATGATACTCACGTTGCTTCGTGAAAGAAAACACTGTCGTCGACAGCATATCGGTCATTGTTGAAGGCTTCTTCTTCTTTGCGAAGACAACAGGAAGGTCTAATAAGAACCCCATCATGATAGCTGGTGCAATGCCACTAGCCTCTATTGTGATGATTTTATTAATCTCCGTTGAGGCGTATCTACGTATGAATTCCACACAGATACGCTTCATCAAATTAGGATCCATTTGATGATTAATAAACTTGTCTACCTTTAGGATGCCTCCAGGATAGCACTTACCATCCTTTAAAATACGGTCACGTAATGCTTTCATTGTGCAATTAATAGTTTGTCGGTGCTGAAAATTAATTGCCAACAAAAGTACTAAAAAGATGGAATATAAGCACTATAACAACCCTACTTTTATCTCTCTTTATTGCAGAAAAGCACATTCACATCAATTAAACATTGCCGTTACAAAAAGATTTAGTACTTTTGCACCCGTTTGCCAGTCTGTTAACAAACTTACAACTGGCGTTTTTTATTAATTATATTATGTACAAACCAACTTTTGAAAAGCGCAGTGTCCTGAAGTTTAAGCACTTCTCTAATCACGGCTACTCGCTCTTTGCCGTTCTTGGCAAGGAGGTTTTGATTGGTGTACTGAGTGTTGCTACCTTACAGCATGCTACTGCCAAAGGTATTAGCGTTAATGCTGAAAAGGCAGAAATGGACTCAGTTATAACCAACCGAGGCGTGATGATGGATGAAGTAAGCGTCACGGGGACACGCGCACCACTGACTGTTAGTCAGCAAGCGAGAATGGTAACTGTACTAAGTCGTGAGGATATCCAAGCGGCGCCAGTACAGAGTGTGAATGACTTATTGAAGTATGCCGTCGGTGTCGATGTACGACAAAAGGGTCCTCTAGGGGCTTTGACAGACGTAAGCATACGTGGGGGCAACTCCGAACAAGTCACAATTCTTCTCAACGGCATCAATATCTGTGATGCACAAACAGGTCATAACGCCTTCGATTTCCCAGTTGATATTAGTGAAATCGAGCGCATAGAAATTCTTGAAGGACCTGCTGCACGAGTTTATGGTACGTCTTCTTTATTAGGTGCTATAAACATTGTAACCCAAACTCCACCACAATCAAGTCTCTCCGCACACGTCGAAGGCGGCTCTTATGGCTATCTTAGTGCTGGTATGCGAGCGAACTTATCAAAGGGAAAATGGAACAACCAGCTATCTGGTTCATATACCCGCAGTGATGGTTATCTTCGTAACAAAGCAGGCAAACTGAATGCTGATTATCGCACAGGTAAGGCTTTCTATCAAGGTAATTACACGGATAACGACGTTAGAGTTCAGTGGCACGCAGGTATGAGTATCAAGGACTTTGGCTCTAACACATTCTACTCAACGAAGTATGATGACCAGTTCGAACACACTTTCAAAACCTTTACTGCCATACAAGCAGAGAATCTTCAAGGGCGTTTCCACATCCGTCCTGCCATCTATTGGAACCGCAGCATGGATCGCTTCGAACTGTTCCGAAACGCTGCAAACAAGTATCCTTTCAATTATCACCGCACAGATATCTATGGTGTGAACCTCAATACTTACTTTGATTGGAAACTAGGACGAACAGCCGTAGGAGCCGAGATTCGCAATGAAGATCTCGTCAGTGGTAACCTTGGCGAACCGCTTGCTAAGCCTAAGCACATACATGGCACGGAAAGAGACTACACCGTTGGTCTAAACAGAACGAATATCCAATTCGTCTTTGAACACAATCTCATCCTTGACCGATTCACGTTATCTGCGGGTTTAATAGCCGTTAAGAACACACAAGCTGATATGCACATGCGTGTTTACCCAGGCGTTGACGCAAGTTATCGTATTGGACAAGCATGGAAGTTATATGCCTCTTACAACACATCTCTTCGTATGCCTTCTGTAACGGAATTATTCTATTCTGTAGGTGGACATAAGGCTGATAAGCACCTCAAGCCAGAGGAACTTTCAGCATTAGAGACTGGCGTTAAATATGAAACGAAGGGTGTTACTGCCAAAGCGAGTCTATATTGGAATCATCACAAGAACCTCATCGACTGGATCAATGATGGGACTTTAGATGCCAGCGGAGCACCGCTTTGGAAGAGTGTTAACTTTGGAACTATCAACGACTTCGGGGCAGAGATGGCACTTGACTTTAATCTTCTGCAGCTCATCCCATCGCAACGTTTCTTTAAGAAGTTCGGTGTTGCTTATAGTTACATCAACCAAGATAAGACAGAGCAAGCAGGTATCGTGAGCAAATATGCCCTCGAATACTTAAAGAATAAGGTGGTAAGTAACCTCCAAATGAACCTTTGGCGCAATCTTGACCTTGGTCTTAACTATCGCTTCCAACACCGTATGGGCAGCTATTTGGACGTAAATAATCAACGTCACAAATACAGAAGTTACGGCGTAATGGACGCTAGATTAAGTTGGAATGATAAGAGTTGGACAGCCTATCTGGAGGCTAACAATCTCTTCGGAACGCATTATCTTGATTATGGAAACGTCCCTCAACCCGGCACATGGGTTATCGGTGGCATTCGTATCAACCTATAAAAAGCCCCACCCCAACGGAACTCTTCCTAAAGGAGCAGCTCCGTTGGGGTGTTATTAGAAACTAAAATATCCCCTCAATATAAGAATGTTGTCTTATCCATTAAAAACAATCCATCATTTCACACTACATTCTAAGTCCATCTTTGCTGCTATGTAGTCAACATACTCCTCACTATCATTTACCTCTCGCAATATATCCTTAAAGGACATTTCCCTATCGCGTGCCGTATTTCTATAAGCAAAATCATGCGTATAGTCTGTAAGTTCATTAAATGACTTATCCTTACAGAAATTAATGGCATTATCCAAACATTCGAGATCTGTTTCTGAAAGATAATCTACGTTACTATGCTTTAAAGGTTTAATGGTGTAACGATTGATAAACTCAAAATAGCTTTTCAATTCTCCTGCTGAAAAATAACTATCACCACGTACTGCTTTGAAAATATCATCAGTACGTGAAGGAACTGGACCAAATTCCATAGCAATATAGACATCACCTGTTATGGTTCGTCCATACTTGCTTAAATGTTGTCGATCTGCAAGATATAACGTCTTAAATATCTTATGCATATTAGATACACCATCCATGTGCTCCAGTATATAGAGCACTGCATTTAACGTTACATCTTTATCAAATAAGGAGATTGTATTCATTCTTCGTAACTTCTTTATGCCTGCAAAATTACGAAATAACAAACGATAATACAATCTTTTTAATAAGAATATATTGCTATAACCTTGTGTTCTTATGGTACTCTGTCTTACTTATGCCTATGTTACTAAAGTTTTGTGTTTCTATGTTACTATGTCTTCAAGACCTGTGTCCTCCTGTCTCACACAAAAGCCTCACCCCGTTAGGCGCCCCCCTCTCTGTAGGAGAGGGGCTGGGGGTGAGGCTGTACCACAGGGAGCGAGAGAACCAAATTAATACACTAGTTTTGAAAGACATTAATTTCACAATTAATATAATCGAGTTGTCTTATTACAGAATGATTGATACCCTGAACCAATCTAATAAATGCTCCCGTGGTATATAAAAAGAAAGCCTCCTAAAAGAAAGCCTCCCCAAGCCCCTCCAAGGGAGGGGATGTCTTTAATCCGCTCACATATCTCTAGTTGTTTCAAACTATATCCAACAAAGACATCCCCTCCCTTGGAGGGGCTTGGGGAGGCTTCTTTGAGGGGGCTTTTACCCTGCCTGTGGTCCAGTGTGGTCTTCACTCCCCTCTCCATTCGGAGAGGGGGCGGGGGTGAGGCTTTCCTTCTTCTTCGGTGTCTCATAAGAGTTATCACGCAAGGCAGCTTTTAGTTCTACGCCTGGCGTAAATGTTACTCGAGGCTTGATCGTTTCGGTCTTAAAGGTCTTTTCATCCAAAGCACCCTCACTTGATAAGGTTAAACGCATCGTACCAAACTCGCCCAACTGAACGCTAAAGCCATCGCGCAAGTAACTAGGCAAACATTCCATAAAGTTCGTGAGGACATTCTCAATGTCGCCACGTGTCAATGAGGAACGACCGGCAATGTCCTTCGCAATGTCGCGTAACGTCTTCTTGCCAGCGTTGACAGGACTTGCATAAAACTTCACTTCCGATTTCTTCTGCGGATTCTTCCGCGGAACCATTTTGATTTTCATTTGATTATAAGATTTAAATTATTAATTATTACCGTACTGCACTTTACAGCACTTCTTTGTTTTTCAAATATATAGAGGCAGCGTCAATGCTCCTAAATCGCATTTAAGGATAGAGGAATGACACCGCCTCCAGTAAAGTTATAAGAAGTATCTCTGACTTCGTCCCCTTGCATCGTTTTCGCCCATCGAAAGAACAACTTTCAAGAGAAAGGTCACCGTTCAATGTTCAAAAATCAATGTTCAAAGGTCAAAATTCAAGGCTCAAAGTTCAAAGCCGAAATTATATACGGTTAGCCGAAAATTTTTATTTGATAAAAATATTTTTCTAACCGCTTCCCCGTAAATTTCTAACCGTATATAAATTTACGGGGAACCGTATATAATTTTTCTTCCAACAGTATGCAAATTTTCTTCTAACAGATATACTGATCAGTCCTCCCAAGGATTCATGCCAGAGGTACCGTCCGTATCGTCGTTTGCATCTTCATTCATGAAGGGATTCCGCTTAGCCTGACCGCCACCACCAGGACCTGCACCAGCTCCGATTGGAATTGACAGACAGATGAATTTCTCTACGTTCAGGCACACTTGAGTACATTCCGGGGTAATATATATTTTCTTTTCCATTGTTTATTGTTTTATTGGATGATGGAGTTAAATGTCAACCGCCGCGAATTTCTACAACAGAATAACGGCTTACACATTAACTCCATATAACTTCTTAACTTTTGAAACTATATCTTATAAAACTTCTTTCCATTCACGATGTAAATCTGACCGCTTTCGAGCGCGTTATAATCGTTACCTATCAACTTGCCGTCAACAGAATAGAAAGGATATTTTCCGCTCTTGATGTCCTCGTTTGTTTTGTTTTCGAGCGATTTAATACCCGTTGTATTGTTGTCTTCTTCGTCAAGCACCATTAAGAAACTCTTTGCTGGCACAGCTCCTGTAGGACTACTGATAAAGCAACGGAAAGGAGCAATATAGTCGTTCGTTACGCCATTCTGTACTGCCCACCATTTGTTACCATTTAAGTAATAAGCCTTCTTAGCATACGCCTTGTCGTTCTTGATTCTCAACGTCGTACCGTAGAACTTCCAATCGCTATCGGCACTTGCCATAACGGCTGTGCTCTCAATATCAGGCGTTGCGGGAACAGTCACATTGTGCATTGTTGGCAGCGTATGGCTTGCACCATCGGTTATCTGTACCAAGTAAGGCTTATAAGCCTCTAATCGTGTGCCGGCTGGAACAGGTGCAAAGCAGAAAGCCTTGTCGCCGTTCTCGTCAAATCCTTTTCTTATCAGCGTGTAAGCGCGCATGCCATTTGGGAGATCGGTTGGATAAGGTAAGTAAAGGGTGCTAACCGCTTTGCCTGCAACGTTATCAAATGTGCGCTTATAGTCAGCCTTTGTTGCCGTAAAGCTATAGGGTGATTCGAAGTCTTCGCCATCGGCTACAGTCAGCTGATCACAAACGCCATCATGAATCCAGTTATCGTTGCTATTAATGGTTTCGCGGTTATTCGCAAGCCATAAAGCTTTAACAGGATTAATTGATGCAGCATTAAGGAAGAACAGTTCATTGTCTGCAGCTTGGTAAAAACCGTAGCTGTCGGCATCTGTTATTGTTGCAGCAGTAAAGTCACAATAGAGAGGAGTTCGATAATCGTACCAATCAGGAGGGGCGCAATAGGCAAAACGACCGAGACGAGTCATCTGACTTCCTGTTTCTAGTACGATTCTTCGTGGAGTTATATGGAAGAGATCACCTGTTTCTACAACAGTAGCTGGAATAACCAGCTTTTCCGCATAAAGAAGAGATAAATCACTTAAGTTTGTTACCGTATAGGTGTTGGTTCCATCACTAACCGTTGATGGGATATGAAGAACATCTCCATTATAGTTCTTTGTGCCTCCACCTACTATTGAAAACATTGGTGAAGCTGTAGCATCAACATCTTCTATTTCAGCGGTCGTAGCACTAATAGCTTGACATTTCCATACAGTTCCTTCCGCATCCGTAAAATTAAAAGAAGTTGCTTGTGCAAATATGCTTTCCGGCAACAAGCCTAAGAGAAGCAATAAAAGCGAATAAATCTTTGTTTTCATTTTGTTTGTTTTGAATTAAACTTGTTATTTTGTTTGTTATTTCTATAATAATAGTCGTTCTTATTTTGCCCTTTATCTTCTCAATGATAGACACGAAAAAACAAACAAAGGAAACTTACGGAAAGTCCTTTGTTTACAGGGTTTGCGGCACGCTTCGCGCGCGCGTACGCGAGAAGAAAAAAATGTATAATTTACGCCTGCTCTACTAGAGAGAGAGAGAGAGAGAGTATACAAATATTTGGAACTACCAAATTATTTGCTATCTTTTTCTCAATTATTTTTCTCTCATCGTTCAATGACTCAAATACAAAAGCACAACAAGCAACACCTTTATTATATAAGGCGTTGTTCGTTGTGGCTTGAATATTTAATGCTTGAATCATTATCGTTTTTTTGTTACGGCTGCAAAAGTAATAAAAGATATTAAAACGGCAAAGAGATTTAAAAGAAAAGTGGACTTTTGGTGTAAAAAGGGGTGTTTATTTGTTTAATTCACATTCACAGCGATACCACGACGCAACATATCGTCCATCAAAGGGCGCACACGAATGAGATAATCAGTATAACTGCGCCGTTCAGGAATGGTCCAACCTGCTTCCGACAAAGCAGCAGCACGAGGGAAAGCTTGATAATAAAGTCGTTCTGTTGAATTGATACATTCGCTCCAAAGTGTACCACTCACGCCTAAGAGATTACGCTGTACAAAAGTGCTATCCATCCCCCATGCCGGATCAAGACGATAAGTTTGTTCATGCGAAGTAACGGGCATTCCCCAATTAACCTCTGGCATATCGCCTCGCCCTTGTGGGTAATCAAGATAGCAATGTTCGCCTGGGCACATCATAATCTTTGCTTTGTTACGCACGGCTGCATCTATCGCCACCTGCGTTAACCCATTCCGCCAAGCATAAACAACGCACCCCGGTTGGATCGTCTTAAACTCCTTCTCATACCAATACATCGGCGTCTTCCCCAACTGATGAAGCTGTTTTATAACCCGATCAAAGAGGTATTGCTGTAATTGCCAGTTCTCTGTAAACCCTTCCTTCCGCTTTAGTTCCTTACAAGCAGGGCAGTTTGTCCATGCGCCTAATGGTGGTTGACCCGCCTCATCACCGCCCAGATGAACGTATGGAGCAGGGAACACCTCGGCTAACTCCTTTAGAATGTTATCAAGAAACTCGTAAACAAAGGGTTCGGCAGGGCAGAGTAAGTCATTACTAACGCCACAGGTCAAACGAATGGGGACTTCTTTTTTAGCACAAGAGAGTTGTGGGAAACAATGAATAGCAGCCACTTCATGACCGGGAAGTTCTATCTCTGGAATCACCATAACATGATATTGAGCTGCAAAACGTACCAACTCACGCATCTGCTCTTGCGTGTAAAAGCCACTAATACGCTCTGGCATATCATCCATTCCTACTCTATCGGAGGCTTTCTCAGTAAGTTCTGGATACTTCTTAATCTCTATTCTCCATGCTTGATCATCAACTAAATGGAGGTGAAGAGCATTGAATTTGAAGCGAGCCATCTCTACAATGAAGTGCTTTAAATCGTTGAATGGGATGAAATGACGCACTGGATCCACCATTAACTCACGCACTTCCGTTCGCGGTTGGTCTACTATATAAAGAGGAGGAATCGTTGTTGAGGGGGCAGCAGCACCATTCCCTATACATAATTGTTCGAGTGTCATCAGTCCATAAAACACTCCCGCTGCAGTCTTTCCCTTTATCTCTACACCTTTATTTGATATGTCTAACGTATAAGCCTCAGCATTGTTTAGGGTTGAATCAAGGGATAAACGCACCATTACTCCCCTACTCTTACCACCTTTTATATTATTAGCTTGCGGACGGAGCACACTCGTTGTACGTTCACGAAGTATGCGTTCCGCTTGTTTCTTTTCATTATCTAAGCCATTCGAAGCCTCAATGCCGATAACATCCGACCAATTCAACGCCTTTTTATAAACGCCTTTCGGATTTGTTTTAGAGAACACTTCCATGTGAAGAGGACGTGGAACGAGCAACTCTTCAGGCTCACAAACATTCCTCTCTTCGGTCTTCGAGAAGAAAGAACGCCAACCCACAGCGTTCCGATAAGTCGCTTTTGCCTTTGAAGGAACAATGAGTTTGACTTTCTTAAAATCAATTCCTACAAAGGTATTAGCAGCACAAACTGGTGGAACAAGTGCTGAAAGACGTATCACACGCAAGCCCTTACAATTAGCAAAAGCGAAAGACTTCAAACGAGGAGAACCTTCAAACACGAGTTCATCCAAACCACGACAACCATTAAAAGCCGATGCCTCTATCACACGGGTTGATGATGGGATGAGTAATTGCCCCTTTAAACCATCACAGGCAAAGAACGCCTGACTACCAATAGAGTCCAAAGTCGCAGGGAGAATAAGCTTTTGTAATCTATGCCGAGAATGCATTGCATTACGTGGAATCACTTTGCAGGCTGTTTGAGAAAGGTCGAGTACTGTTTCATTCACCTTTACATCGCGCAGAGTTCGAAAGTTTTGAGCCTTCATTGGCAATGCAACGAGTAATACAAACATGCTTATCAGTATCTTATTAAGAGCATATTTCGCATACACCTGACAAGAGGAAGCAGATGTTCCAGCCCTAAGTTGCACATGATCACAGGTGAGATTACCCCCAAAGATTCCCACCATTATCGTCTTTCCCATGTTCATCTTCATTTGTAGAAATTAATAGACTTTGGTTTTCACTATGGGTAACAAAGATACAAATAAGAATTGGAAAAGCTATTACTAACCATACCTTATTTATGCACAAAGCGTACTTTGATGATAGAAAATGTAATTAACTCCTATCAAAAAAACAGAACACTCGGTAGCACTTAATAACCTCCAGGATCATTACAAGCCTTCTGTAATACCTCTCCAAGGCTTCTGTAATACTTCTCCAAGCCTTTTGTAATACTTCTCCAAGCCTTTTGTAACATTACAGGAAGGCTTTAAGTCGATTCGAAGAAAACGTTTTTAACAGCTTAAAAAACAAAAAAAAAGAAACCAAAGAATGGTTTCTTTCTCTTCAATTAAGTCGGGATGACCAGACTCGAACTGGCGACCACTGGTCCCCCAGACCAGCATTCTAAACCTACTGAACTACATCCCGTTCCTTTAAAAGCCCTGCAAAATTACTTACTTTCCATGATATTAGCAAACTTTTGAAGTTCTTTTTCTCACATCCCAAGTTTATTTTGTAATTTTGTGATGTAATAATTATGCACTGAAGAAGCATGCAATACATCATAACTCCACCCCAACATATTGATACTCGCATCACACTTCCAGCCTCAAAGAGCGTTAGTAATCGTGCACTTATCGTACAGGCGCTTACAAAAGAGGGGATTCTTCCAGAGAACTTATC
>QWCZ01001769.1_pt1 | contig 14118 bp, 11 predicted proteins | sample 1972651 | NCBI WGS metagenome assembly QWCZ01 (sample SAMN09866695, study PRJNA288562) | Human oral metagenome isolate pre1_saliva, whole genome shotgun sequencing... | isolation source: mouth | host: Homo sapiens | place: USA: California
TTCACGAGGGTCGTATCCACCGTGACGACAGGGGCAGTCTCCTGCTGCGACGCACCGAAACCAAGCATCGGCCCAATGTTCGCTCCACCAACAAAGCATGCGGCGGCACCGATAACGACCGCACCAGTTGCAAGAATGGCCTTCAACCTCATACTGACCTCACTGACAGAAAAAGAACAGATGGTAAGTGATCTAATTCGCCAATTCTAGGGTAATCATCGAGAGAAGACAAGCCCGCGCGTTAGTCAAGCAATGCCGCAGGCACTCCGCATTCGCGATCAGCACGCGGATAGGATGCGCGCTCGTGGATAGGTTAGTGGCTCGTGGATAGGTTAATAACCTATCCACATGTTCACAACCTATCCGTGTCTTCAGAGACTATCCGCCAACCATTCATCACTGCACGACACATTTCCAAAAGAAGTTCGGGCCCAACGCAGTTGGACCCGAACATTGCCGCTATAGCACGACAATCACCAAGTCACTTCTTAATGATCGTGTCGCACTGGGAGCACCGTAGCTGATTCGTGGTGTACGGCTGAAGCGTGTATTGCCCGCATGAAGGACACTTATGCCCCTTGGCCATGGACAGCCCCTCTCCTCATTTACTGGTTAAGTGAATGGCGTCAGAGTAGCACATTTCAGTACCAGCCCACCGCGTTGGAGTGCGCCCACGCGGAGCAGGGGGTACCGTAGCGACCCTTAATGTAGCCGATACCCCAGTTGATCTGGGTGATCGGATTGGTCCGCCAGTCCGCGCCAGCCGAGGCCATCTTGGATCCCGGCAGCGCCTGCGGGATACCGTAAGCACCCGAGTAGGCGTTCTCGGCGTAGGGGTTCAGGGAACGCGGATCCTCACCGGAGTAGTTCGTGGGGACGTCACCGACCTCGGCGGCGGCGTCGCCATTCTTCGATTCGCCCGTGATTTCTGCGATCTCTTCCTTGCTGGAAATCGAGCCGAGCTTCGCGCGGTAGCGCACGGAGGTAGTGCCGTCGGCTTCTTCCTTCTCCTCCAGCGTGGCCTTCGGGTCGATGCCAGCGGCGACAAGGGCGGCCGGGGTGACTTCCTTCGTCCCCTCGCTACGCACCTGAGTCACGGGCTGGGAGGTGGAGTGCTCGGTGATCGGCACGGAGGTCAGGACTCGATCGCCATCTTTCTCCTGCCACACCGTCCAGGTGGTCACGCCATTCTGGCCGGTCGTGGTCACCTGAGACTCGCCGACGAACATATCGTTGCTGTTCGTCGTGGTCTCACTAAAGGGAATTTCGACTGTCTCGGTGGCCTCGCCGCGGGTCACGCGGCTGACATTGATCGTCAGCTCACCGGTGGTGCCATTTTCGACGGTGACGCGGTCTAGGGCGTGCACGGAGACACCGGCAGACTCAAGGATCGCGCGCGTGTCCTGGCCAGGACGGACCGCGACTTCGCGGGTGGTGCCGTCGGCGCTCACGAAGATGTTACGGGGGCGGGAGACCAGCGGAGTGAGCTCGTCGCGCGACGCAGAGCGGTCGGCGGCAAGAGCCACCGTGGAACCCAGGGGCGCGGCGTCGGCAAGGATGCCGTCGGCCGAGGTGGCCGTGGTCCACAGGGTGCGGGTCTCGCCATCCACCGTCACGGTGTACGCGCGCGAGCTACGCACGACGATGGTGTCGCCCTCGTGCACGGTCTCGGCGAGGCCGGGCTGGACCAGGTCGCCGCTGCCGACGCTCACGTTCGCGACCTCAAGCGCGGCACCGACGGTGTTGCCCCACGCGGTAACCGGGCGGGTCACGCCGTTGACTTCGAGCATGACAGTCGTATGCGAGGACGTAACGCCGAAGGCTGCCAGGCCGAGGACTCCCGCCGAGGCTAGAGTAGCGACGCTGAGAACAACACGCGGAGAAGGCGCGAAAGCGCGCACGTGTCCGCCGACGACATGCAGGGCGCTGGCAGCGGAGGCGCTCAGCGAGTTACTCAGGTGGTGGCTCACAATACTCCCGGTTACTCAATATTGGTTCTGCTGGTCAGCTTAGCGCGAGGACCCCGACGAACGCTAGAACAGTAGCATTGCCGGGGCTCAAGTCACGTTAGACAAGGCCGAGCTTGTAGGCGCAGCCCCACTGACCCCAACCGGCGCGCTGCTGGAGCATGCGCGCACGCATGGTCTGTTCCTCCGCCGAGGCGTCGGAAGGCAGGCCGGTGCCGCCCACGGACTGCCATGTCGGCAGGGAGAACTGGTACATGCCATAGTAGCCGTTTCCCGTGTTGGTCGAGGGGTTTCCGCCGGATTCGCACTGGGCAATAGCGGCCCAGATGGCAGCGTCGTCCCCGGAGACGGCGGCCGAGCCGCCGGAAGAGGAGCCGGACGAAGACGAGTCGGATGACGAGGAATCGGACGACGAGGCGGGGGTCTCCTTGGGTTCCTCGGCTTTCTTCTTTTCCTTCGTTCCCTTGGAGACGATGTGGGTCGTCGGCTCGGTGCGGGTCGTGGTCAGGATGGCGGCAACGGTGACGTTGCCGTCGATGGTCTCCTGGTAGGATTCGGTCACCTCGGAGCCGGCGACGCCTTCCTGCACGACTTTCTCGGTGCCTTCCTCGGCCTCGGGATCTTCACGTTCTTCGGTCTCGAAGGGGATCTCGGTCGTCGTGGAGGACTTGCCGCGCACGACGCGGGCCACGCGCACGGTGGTCTCGCCGCCGCTATTTTCGAGGGTCACGCGATCAATGGGACTGGCAGTGACGCCAGCCTTCTCCAGGATCGCGCTCGTGCCCTCGTCGGCGGAGGCGACGACGTCGGTGACGGTCCCGTCGGCGACGACGTGGACGGTCTCACCGCCCTCACCCAGCGACATTTCGGCGCGGACGAAGGAGCGGTCGGCCGCCATTGACGAGGTCTGGGCGGGCAGGGCGGACAGGATGCCGGAGACAGTCGAGGCCGTGGACCACGCGACGGTCTGGCTGCCGTCGACGGTCACGTCGTAGGGCGTGGCGGTGCGAACGACAACGGTGTCGCCGTTGGAAACGCTTTGGTCGGCGGCGGGCGCGACGAGGTCGTGGTCCCCCACGCTGACACCCGCGATGTTCAGGGCATCCCCTGCGGTCGTGAAGAACCCGGACACGTCACGGCTTACGCCATCCACCTCGATGGTGACGTGGCGGTAGGAGGTTCCAATTGAAGCGGCGGCAGCGCCGGCCACCAGAAGGGTCGTCGCGGTGGCGACGGAGATGACGGTTGTACGGGTAGGCTTAACGCTCACGGGTCTCCAGACCTTGTAGTTTCCGCCTCCGCGGCGCGCCCCGCGCCGCTTGCCACTCGGGGCGGCAAGCTGGCTCGCGTGGGCGTCCGAAAGCGGACTGACACCCCAACCGTAACCAATTTGTTACCGTTTTGCGACCCTTTTGATACACCTCACGCGTGGGGGCACGCGGCCCGGAACCTACCACGGCCTCGTTGCTGAGCGGCGTCAAAACTAGCCTGACCGACCGAAAAACTCACCACCAGGAGCCGTAGACAGCCTCAGTATTCGCACGCAGTTGGTCGCACGCAGCGGCTTCGCTGACCCCCCACAGCTCCGCGATGAATCGGACGGTGTGGGCCATGACGTAGGAGGCATTGGGGCAGCCGCGCCATGGGACGGGTGTCAAATAGGGGGCGTCGGTCTCGACGAGGACGAGTTCGCGCGGTAGGACCGCCAGGGCCGCGCGCAGGTCGGAGTTCGCCGGGTAAGTGATGGGGCCGGCGAAGGAGGCGTACCAGCCGTGCTCGGCGAGGCGCTGCGCCATTGCAGCGTCCCCCGAATAGCAGTGGAAAACGATGCGTTGATCCGCGCTCGCGCACTCGCGCAGGATCTCCAGCGTGTCCTCGTGGGCGTCGCGGTCATGGATCTGCAGGGGTAGGCCGGCTCGCTGCGCCATCTCGATGTGCGCACGGAAGGACTCTTTCTGTGCCTCGCGGCCGCGCTCAGCCGTGCGGAAGTAGTCCAAGCCGCTCTCCCCTACCGCGACGACCATCGGGTCGCTCAGATGTTTCTCGACCTCGACCAGCGCTTCAACGAGGGGAACATGATGCTCGCGCACGATGGGGACCAGGCCGTCGGGTGAGGGATCGGCGCAGCCCGCGTGCAAGGCGGCATCGTTGGGGTGGATCGCGAGTGCGACACGCACGCCCTTGTGAACGCGTGCCAGTTCGATCATCGGGTCGAAGTCGGGCAGCTCGCAGGCGCTCGAAATGAACGCGGTGACGCCAACCTCGCGAGCCCGGCCCAACTGCTCGTCCAGGCTCAGTGCCACGCCCTCGCGCCGGGGAATCTCCCCGACGTGGGTAGGCAGGTGCGTGTGGTTATCCACTACGGGCGCGGCCAGGGGTGCGGGCGTGTCGGGCCAGGGACGAGGCTTACGCGGACTCATGCGGGGCGGGTATCCTTTCGTGGAAACGTGCAGGTGGTGTCAGTGGGTGCGCACGATGCCGCGGGAGACGGCCTCGGCCGCGTCCTCCCCCAGGAGCTGGCGCACGATCTCGAGGCCGAGGTCGATGGAGGTTCCGGCACCGCGGCTGGTCGTGATGAAGTCGTCGACGACGACCGGGTTGTCGTGGACGATGGCGCCTCCGGCGGCGACGGCCTTGACGAAGGCCGGGTTGGCGGTCGCGTGGCGACCGTCGAGCACGCCCAGCTCAGCGAAGATCGAGGGGGCCGCGCAGATCGCGGCCATCGCTTCGCCCTCGTCGGCGCGGCGCAGCACCTCTGCCTGGATCGCGGGCGTGGCCTTCAGGTTTGTGGTGCCGGGAAGGCCACCGGGCAGGAACAAGACCGTGTAGGTGGACAGGTCCACGTCCTCGAGCATGAGGTCGGCGACAACGCGGATCCCATGGGAGCTGGTCACGTGGCGCGCGTCGGTCACAGAGATCAGGTCGGTGCGCACGCCAGCGCGGAACAGGATGTCGGCGACGGCCAGGGCTTCGACCGTTTCAAAGCCATCGGCCAGCATTCGGCGCACGAGGGCCGAGGCCGACTCCACTCACTCGGAGCGCAGCGCCTCCACGGGGTCCTGGCGCGAGGCACGCGCCGCCGGGATGATGCCGGCGATGACCGTCAGGCCGATGGAGACCGCGACCAGGGCGACGGCCGTAAGCGGCGAGAGCTGGGCAATATTCTCCACGTTGAACGAAGAGTAGGCGATCGAGTTAGCGAGCGCACACAGCGCGTATGTGACGCCCACGCCGATGGTGCCCGCGAGGAAGCCTTCGATGACGGTTTCGGCGTTGAAGACGCGTGACACGTCACCCTTCGATGCGCCGATGGAGCGCAGGATGCCGATCTCCTTACGGCGCTCGAGGACCGAAATATAGGTGATGATTGAGATCATGATCGAGGAGACCACGAGCGAAATCGACACGAAGGCGATGAGCAGCCACGAGATGATATCGACGATCTTCGTCACCGAACTCATGAGCGCACCCATGATGTCGGAGTAGGTGATGACCTTGTCGGTGGCACCCGCCGCCTCATTGTCCTTGTTGTAGGTGTCGAGCGCAGCCTTCACCTTGTCCTTGTCCGCGAAAGACTTGGGGTAGATCGATATGTTCGACGGAGAGGCGATGTCCACCCATCCCAGGTTCCTCAGGTTCGTCTCCAGGGTCGGCACATTCGTGGAAAACATGGTCGCCATGAGGGCCGCGAGGGATTTCTCGTCCACATTGGATTTGAAGGCCTCCGAGAAGGCGTTGGGGTCCATCGAGAACGCGCTCGACATGTCGGTCGCGAACTGATCCATGACCGTGTTCATCTGCGTTCCGATGGTGTCGGAGATCTGCGTCATCATCTGTGTCATGGCGGCTGTCATGGCCTCTTGCATGACCTGCCCAATCGCGGCACCCACGCCCTGCGCGAGGCTCACACCCAGCTGGGCGGCGATCTGCGTGGAAATCGCGTTCATGACCTGCGTGGAAATGTCAGTGCCGATCTTGACCAGCGCCGGATCATCCCCGATGGCTTTCATCAGATTGGCGCTGAGTTTGTCGGCGTCCACCACCTGGTCGGAGCCGACCGCCGTTTGAATCTTCTCGAGCACCTCGGGCTGACTGAAGTAGTTGGCGGCCAGGACCGCAAAGTCCGTCGTACCGCCCTCTTCGATCTGCTTCTGGGCGTATTCCTGGAACCCCTGAGCGATCTCGCTGGCCTGAGCGCTCAGGTATTCCCCGGCCCCGTCCTTGACTGCGCCGTCGGCGAGCGCAGATTGGATGATCGTGGGGAAGTCGATGGTGGCGAGTTCAGGGATGTCCTTGCTGAGGTCGCCGAGGTCCAGCTTGGACAGGTCGATGCCCATGCCGGACTGCGCGCCTGATTGGCCTGCGAGGTTCGAGAAGTCGATGGTGGACAGGTCGAGGTTCGACAGGTCCAGGCCCGACATGTCGAGGGTGGAGAAGTCGATGCCGGACAGGTCCATCCCGGAAAAGTCCATGCCCGACAGGTCTATCTGCATCTTATCGGGGTCGATCTGGAAAGCCGCAGAGAGTTTAGATTCGTCGACTGTAAAGAGGGAGGACATGTCGAAGCCACTGGACTGGCTCTTTTGGTCGTCTGCCAGTTCTTTGAAGGTCTTGCCGGTGAAAACATCGACGTCGGGCTTGGCACGCTGAGCCTTGACAATCGGGCTGGCGCTGGCCTCTTCGATGATCTGATAGGTCAGGGCGGGAGTGTAGGCGATGCCTTGACGCAGCGCGCCTCCCTTATTGGAGTTGGGCTTAACGATTCCGGAGATGGTCAGCTCCTGACCGTCGTCCACGAGCTTCTTCATGTAGTCGGCGTCTGAGGAGCGGTCGGTCCATACCTTGTAGGTCTCGTCCCATGTGTACTTGTCGAAGGCGTTGATACGACGGAAGGTGGTGCTCAGGATCGTGGAGTAGTCGTAGGTCGCGTCGCTGGTCGCCGACTGTGCGTTCGTCTGCGCGTCGGCCGACGTTTTGCCGCCGAGCGTGCCCTGGTAGTAGGTTCGCATGAGGTCGTCGAATTCCTTGTGGTCTTTCAGACCCAGGGTGTATTCGAAGAGGTTGGGGATATTGCCATCCTCGTCGAGGACCAGAACCACCTGGTTCGCACCGCTTGGCCAGGAGCCAGCAACGAGATCGTACGCGGAGGTGTAGAGCGAGGCCGTGGCGGGCATCTGGTAGAAGGCGTTCGTCTGCATCATCGATCCAAAGGCCCCCGAGCCGAAGCCGGCCTCCATCTGCTTCATGGACTGGTCGGGGCTGACTTGAACGGTCGACTTGGATGTGTCGGATTGGAAGATCTGCGGGACCACGTCGTAGTCGTATTCAATGGCGTTGACCATCGTCTCGACGTTCCCGCCGTTGTTATCCAGGTAGGTTTTGAGGGAGGCCAGGTCGTTGGTTTTCGCGTCGCGGATCGTGTCGGCAAACGTGCGCATCTGGGAGACGCCGACCTGGCCATCGGGTGCTGGCGTATCTTTCTTGGAGTCCGAGGCTGACGTAGACAGGGCGGCGGTCATGTCGACGCCGCTCTTTTGGATCGTCAGCGGGTAGGACCCGAGCGTCTCCTCCTCCGTCTTCTGAATGTAGGCGTTCGTGCCGTTGGCCAGGGCGAGGATCGCGGCGATCCCAATGATGCCGATAGACCCCGCGAAGGAGGTCATGAGCGTGCGGCCCTTCTTGGTCATCAGGTTGTTGGCCGACAGGGACAGGGCGGTCACAAAGCCCATGGACGTGCGGCGCGCGGGCTTCGCGGCTCGTTGGTCCTCAGCGGTGGGCACGAGGGGATCGGAGTCGGCGACGATGCAGCCGTCGGCCAGCTCGACGATGCGGGTGGCGTACTGGTGGGCTAGCTCGGGGTTGTGCGTGACCATAATGACGAGGCGGTCGCGGGCCACGTCGCGCAACAGGTCCATGACTTGCACGCTGGTTGCGGAGTCGAGGGCACCGGTCGGTTCGTCGGCCAGCAGGATCTCGGGGTCGTTGATGAGGGCGCGCGCGATGGCGACACGCTGCATCTGGCCGCCCGACATCTGCGAGGGCTTCTTGTTGACGTGGTCCTTCAGGCCAACGCGTTCAAGGGCATCGAGGGCGCGCTTGCGGCGCTCGGAGCGGGAGACACCGGACAGGGTGAGGGCCAGCTCGACGTTGGCCAGGACACTCTGGTGTGGGATCAGGTTGTAGGCTTGGAAGACGAAGCCTATGCGGTTGTTGCGGTAGGCGTCCCAGTCGCGTGCCTTGTAGTCCTTCGTCGAGATGCCGTCGATGACGAGGTCGCCCGCCTGAAAGCGGTCAAGGCCACCGATGACGTTGAGCATCGTTGTCTTGCCCGAGCCGGACTGGCCGAGCACAGCCACGAATTCGTTATCGCGGAACGCCACGGAAACTTTGTTGAGCGCCACCTGCACGAGGCTGGCGGTCTGGTAGGCCTTCACTATTTCTTTCAGCTCAAGCATGCATCATCCTTACCGTTCGTCCCACTGTGCACATACAAGCCTAACCGAGCGAGTTCTGGAGATGATCGGGAATTCTCACGCCTCGGCCCCTGATCGGCCCCCGATTCACCCCTGAGAAACCTCGCCGAAAACCCGGTGTTCCATCGCAAACCCAGCCCCGGCCTCGTCCTTGACGCCTGCTCGAATGTCCGCGTACACGCCACGGGTATCATGAAGCCATGACAGACCTCACCCAGATTCCCGTGCCCAACGACGGGCCGATCGCCAACAAAGTCCTGGAGATCTACGAGCGGTCCTTCCCACCTGAGGAACAGGTCCCCATGTCCGAGCTGCGACGCAGCACCGAGCGCGACGAGGTGTCTTTCCTTGCCTGGATCGACCCGTCCCTCCCCGCAGGCGAGGACGGGGCCGGAAACGTGGTCGCCCTGACCTTCTCTTTCGTCTTCCCCGACCTGTTCTACCTGGGTTTCCTCGCGGTCGACGGGCGCACGCGCAGCGCCGGCTACGGCTCGCGCATCCTGACTCATTTCCGCGAGCGCTACGCGGGCATTCCCCAGCTGCTCGAGATCGAGCCCCTCACACGTGAGGCCGCGAACTACCAGCAGCGCATGCGCCGCCTGGCGTTCTACGAGCGCAACGGCTTTACGGTCACGAACATGATCACACACGAGGCCGACCAGACCTACCGAGTCCTGGCGCGGGGCGGTATTGTGACGCCGGAGCGTCTGGAGGAAGCTCTCAACTCCGTGACCGACGATCCGGCCTACGCGTCGCACGTGACGACGGACTGAGGCCTCGTCTCTGCCCCGCCTCCCGCCGGACCGCCCCTCCTCGGGTACGGCCCGGTTTGTCGTGCGCGCGGGCGGCTCTCAGTGCTCGGTACCGCGGCTGGAGACCAGGAGGATTTCCTCGTTGTCGAGGCGGGCGAGCGCACCCTCGAGGGCCGCCGAGGAGAAGATCCCCTCGTCGCGGGCCTGAAGGAGGGCGGCGCGCTGTGCATGGATGGCCTCAAGCGCCAATTCACGGATCTGGTCGCGCGTGAAGGAACGTTTCACTTCTTCCTCGCTCATATCGACAGTGCCGTGGTCCTCGTCGCCGTCGTCGTGGGCTGCAACATCAGCCTCAGCTGCAACGACGTCTTCGGCGGGGTCGTCCGCACATTCGGGGCACAGCCCATCACGCGTCGCCCCTGCCTGAGCAGCTACGTCCTGGAGAATGTCCGTGAGGACGCGGTCTGCCGCGTGCGCCGTACGCGTTTGCTCACCCCTAGCCTCATCGGTCAGCGCGTGCCCCAGCCGGGACAGCGTGCGCGAGACGCCCGCGGAGAGCAGAGTTTTGCCATCAACCTCGTGGATCGCCTGCGCGAGAGCTGTATCCACCAGCGCGGAACCCATCACCTTCAGGAGCTTGGCGCTTTCCTCCTCGGAGATATCGCCCGAGGCCATCTGCGGCTTCACGATGCGGATGAGGGCGGGCAGGGTCAGGCCCTGGATGACGAGGGCACCCGCCGCGATGAACAGCGCGATCGAGAGCAGCAGAGCGCGCATCGGGGCGTGCGTTGAGATTGTCTGAGCGGCGGCCAGGGTGATGGCACCACGCATTCCTGCCCAGACGATGACGCTGCCCTCGCGCGGACCCAGCGGCTCGCTGGCGAAATAATCCAGGTCGGAACCACGCATCGCATTGCGGCGTTCGCGACGCTTGAGGCGACGGCGGTAGTGATTGAGTGCGTTCGCCCAGTGCTCCGAGCTCAGGTTACGCGCTTTGAGCATGTCGGCGTCAACCTCGCAGGCCTCGTTCATGCGCTTCTCGAAGCGCTCGATGCGCGTGCTCTCAACCTCGTAGCGGCGCTTGCGGTGGCTGCGGCGATGATCCAGCCAGGCGAGCATGAACGCAATGAAGACGGCGCGAATCACCATGATGAGCGCGCCGAGGGTGACGGCGAGGAAAGCTGCGAAGGCCAGGCCGCCGGAAAACTCGGCGGTCTCCTCGACGATGCCGAAGGCCTGCAGGCCCATCGTCAGGAAAATCCCGCTCTCCAAAACAAGGGTCATGGTCTGCCAGTTCTGCTGGGAGAAACGCCTGTTGCTCGCGGAGATAACAGCCGCGCGACGACGCGAGACAACCAGGCCGGCGACGACGGCGGCGACCAGGCCGGACCCTCCCAGGTGCTCGGCGGGGATCGACGCGATGAAGGGCATCACGAATGAGAAGACCGTGTCCGCTGAGGGTTCCTTGATGAGAGCGCGCACTCGCACGCCGACCTCGCCGACGCCCCAGCCAATCACGGCTGCGATACCGAGCGCGAGGGCAACCTTGCCGATGAGTATGCCCGGGTTGAGGGCGTGTTCATCGGCAGCTAGGCCCGCGCTCATCGCAGCGGAGAGCAGCACGAGCGAGGTCGCGTCGTTGAAAAGCCCCTCGCCTTCAAGCACTGTGATGATCCGATGCGAGACGCCAGAGCGTTTCGCGATCGAGACGGCAACCGCGTCCGTCGGGGACAGGACCGCGCCCAGTGCGACACCCCAGGGCAAGGAGACTGCGGGGACCAGCCAGTTGATGACGAATCCGACCGCGAAAGCGGAGAGGAACACGAGGGGGATCGCGAGCATCGCGACGGCCTGCATCTCGCGGCGGAAGTCCATGGTCGGCATACGTACTGCAGCCGAGAACAGCAGCGGCGGTAGCACGATCTCGAGGACGATATGCGGCTCGACCTCGATGGCCCCCACCTGGGGCAGGAAGCCGATCGCCAGACCAACGGCCAGCAGGATCAGAGGCGAGGCGACACGCACCTTGAGCGCGACGAATTGACACGCCACGATAATGAGCATTCCGGCCAGAGCGATAAGAAGGGGATCCACGCACTAATTCTACTCTGATCTTGCTCCTTTGTATTTCTTTCATCTCATCCACGAACGGCCGATCACGGTTATTCAGTGACACCACAAGCGAGCATGCGAGTCATCGCCCCACGGCTGCGCGGCTAAGCCGTCCGTGGCAGGGTGAACCCATGAACCATCTGTTCTCGCCTCGACTACCTGACCTGGCGATCACCGTGTACGACTCCCCCATCGGGCACCTGACGCTGGCGGCGCGCAGCGGCGCACTCGTCGGTGTCTGGGCACGCGGGCAGCGCTTCTTCGGATGTCCCGTCGGCATTGACGAGGCCGTGGCCGCGTCCCTGGAGATCCTGCCCTCCCGGGCTGGCTCGGGGGGAGAACCGCGCGGTGTGACAGGCGAGGATGCGGCCGCACTGACGGCGGCCGCATCCTGGCTCGAACAGTATTTCGCTGGCGAGAACCCCTCCCCCGCTCGCCTTCACATGACCCCAGAAGGGACGCATTTCCAGAAGCACGTCTGGGAGGCAATGGCTCGGATCCCCTACGGACACACACGCACCTACTCCCAGATTGCGGCTCAGCTGCGCGAGGCCGGGGTCGCGGCCTCGCCCCGCGCGGTCGGCGGGGCCGTTGGCCGCAATCCCCTGCTTATCGTCCGCCCCTGCCACCGCGTGGTGGCTGCTGGCGGACTTGGCGGCTACGCAGCCGGGGCCGAGGCCAAAGCCTGGCTGTTCGAGCACGAAGCGGCCACAGCCTCGTCTATCGGCTGACTCAGCCGTTCGCGCGGCCAGACGCTGCCGACTCGGTGACCACGGCCTCGCCCCTTCGAGGCGTGACCAGATCGGAGGGCGACGCGTTCGCCTTCCGGTCAACGATGTCCTTGGCGAGCGTGCTCGCGTCGCGGCGCAGCTGCTTGCTGTCGACGACAGACGCGCGGGACAGCTCGCGGACCTTGTCGCGATGCTCGTCCGTGTACTCCAAGTGATCATCGTGCTTGTGAACGAGGAGGCGGATCAGCTTGCGGCGCAGGTTCTCCTCACGCGACACGCCGGCGCGCTCGCGCAGCCAACCGGCGGCCAGAACCACGAGGAGCGCGACGCCCAGCCATCCGATGATCGGGTACATGCCGCCGATCAGCTTCTTGAAGCCCATGAGCGACGCCGCGTATCCGAGCGCAACGACGCCCACGAGCACGATGCGCATACGCTTTGTCGAGCCACTCGAGAAACGGCGCGCCGTCGCGAAAAACAGAGAGAACACCGTGTTGTAGATGAGCGCAAAGATGATGAGCGTGTAGACGAACGCAAACCACGGGTGGATCGTGCGCGCGATCTCGAGGGCCGGGACGTTCACGTCCCAAATTCGATCCATGTTCAGATAGAGGGCCAGAGCGTCGCCACCGATCACCAGGGCGATGATCGTGCCGCCAATGCGCCCGGCGAGGCGAGCCTCACCAATGCGCAGCACCGAACCACCCAGCACGAAGGCCATGCCGATACCGTTGACGACACACAGAGCGAAGTAGTTGATCGTCGAGAACCACAGGTTCGGCAGGGCCGGAGTGACCTGGGTAGCAGTCGCATTGAGTTCGGCCATACTCGGGTGCGGGGTCACCAGCGAGTAGATGACGAGAACAATGATCGCGATGACGATCATCGGGGTGAAGACGCCGATGACCTCCATGATCCGATCAAAATCCAGGAATGCAGTGAGGATCACGAGGCCTGCGCACACCGCGCTCCCCGCCCACGCGGGCAATCCGAATTGCTGTTCAAGGTTCGCACCCGCGCCCGCGAGCATCACGAAGCCCATCGCGAAGCCAGAAAAAACGAGCACCACATCGATGACGCGGCGCACGACGGGGTGAGTGATGCGTTCGAACACGTCATCGTGGTGGCCCGAGCGAAAGTAGGAACCCAGCTGCAGGGCGACGACACCGAAGATGATGTTGAGGACTCCCAGTGCGGCGATTCCAATCAGGCCGGGAGCACCAAAAGACAGGAAGTATTGGAGCAGATCCTGGCCGCTGGCCAGGCCAGCGCCGACGATGACTCCCACATACGCAAAGGCAACAGAGACATACTTTTTTGACATGGCGGCCCTTCCGATCGCAAACATGTTCCGAGGGACAGCTCAGTCCCTCGGCGGGCGCTCGTTTGTCTGCGCCTGCCGCCATTCTATACAGAATTACTTATAAACGATTAAAGATATCCTTACTTAACCTTGTTAAAACGGGACTAAGTACCCAACACACGTCCTTTACGCACACAACATTTGTGTACACTATGCACTAAAATAGCATCATGAACACGCTTGCTTCCACGCTGTCGACTCGAGAACTACGCGCCAACCTCGCCGATGTCCTCGGACGCGCTTCCTACGGCGGCGAGAGGATCGGCGTCACAAAGAACGGACACCTGACAGCCGTCGTCATCGGCATTGAGGACCTACAGGCCCTCGAGGAGTTCGAGGACGCCCGCGACCTTGCAGCATTCCGCGAGGCAATGCGTCACGACGATGGTGAGCGCGTGAGCCTGGCCGACCTGCGCGCCGAACTCGACGTTTGACAATGTACCGCGTCGAATTCACCTCGGCGGCGGCACGCCAGGTACGCAAGCTAGACCGCCCGGTGCGCACGCGCCTTCTAAATGCCATCGAATCACTCGCCTACTCTCCTCGCCCCGACGGGGTCAAGAAACTTGCGAGCACAGAAAACGCGTGGCGCATCCGCGTCGGCGACTACCGGGTCATCTACTCAATCGAAGACGATGTCCTCGTCGTGACGGTCGTGCGCGTGGCACACCGCCGCAAGGCCTATCGCTCGTAGCGTCACTTGCCTTCGAGGAGCTGGAT
>QWCZ01002841.1_pt1 | contig 14108 bp, 4 predicted proteins | sample 1972651 | NCBI WGS metagenome assembly QWCZ01 (sample SAMN09866695, study PRJNA288562) | Human oral metagenome isolate pre1_saliva, whole genome shotgun sequencing... | isolation source: mouth | host: Homo sapiens | place: USA: California
TTTAATATCTAATGAATATGGCATTTCATCCCATAAATCTAATATATCAATTCTTTTTTGAAGTTCCATCATTTTTATCCTCTTTAATTCTTATATGTGCTTCAGGGTCACGACGTCCAACAGGTTTCCAGTTACTATCTAATGGTTTACCATTCTTATCATATATATGTAAATGATTATAAGGTGTATGCTTATCAGGTGGATCAACCCGCAACCGCATAATATTATTATTATCCTTTACATGTAATCTATTATTACGATTATTTACAGACCATCCTTTTGGTCCTAAATATTTAGAACTTAATCTATCAAAATCATTAATATCCATTTCTTCATATTTACGATTTTTAAAAGTTTTTTCTAATTCATCTACATTAATTGTATTCTCTGAAGAACCCGTTCCTGTATTACCTTTTTCCTTAACTTCACTTTTTGATTTCGGCAAGGAATTCTTTAATTGTGAGACTTTTTGAGCTATAATATTTCTCTTCTTATTTGCTTCATTAGCTAACCCCACAATTACTGGTCCAGATATAGATGGTCCACTATTATGTGGATCCTTTTTATTAGATGAATTATCCTCGTTTATATTAGGGACATCATCACTACTAGAATTCCCAATATTAGAATTATCATTGCTAACATTTGGTAAATCTAAATGATTATTTAAAGGGTTAATTCTCAAAGGAAATTGCTTTAGAATAATTTCACTTACAGGGGCACCCGTTTTTATAGATTCCCAGGCTCCAGTTCTTGGATTCTTAATAAACGAATCGGAACTATCATCTATAATGCTTTCATCTCCAATTGTATAAGGTAATTGTACTTGTTGTCCACTAATTAAACTCGTAATATGAATAAAAAAATCATTAAACTTATTTTTATCTCTTACCCAATTATCCGTACCATCTGGTCCAATCCAGCGACCGGAATATGCTGTACTTTGGGGAATACTAATTCCATCAAAAAATCTACGCCCTATAACATCCCATTTCCCACTGTCTTTATAGGTGTTACCATTAGAAGCATGGAAAACATTAATATACTGATATCCTATTCCAGGATTGTAATCTAATTGAACTTTATACTCAGTTCCTACATATGGTACAGTTATGCTCCAAGGCCCATTAAATCTCGATTCGGAAGCGTTTCTTCCTTCTCCAGAATCAATACTTTCACCACTAGATTCACCATAACTGGTATCAACACTTGAATTTGTGAGTTGATCAATTGATCTAGCCCATGGAAACTCCTGAGTATCAGCTTCACTAAGAGTAACTGGCTCAGCACGCCCTGTTTCTATAGGAGTCGTTAAAGCTTTATAAAACACACTTCCTACAACACTAAATCTAAGTCCCGCTAATAACTTCGCCGAATCAACTTCTATAGGATATGGACTTGTTAATTCTGCATTCCATTTAGTAGCATAAGCTGACACCGCAGCCCCAGCATTTAAAGAGCCACCACTAACTTTATTAACTACACCACCGGCCCCAGCACTCAACCATTGTGCTAATGCCGGATCATTATCCGCTATTTGCTTAATCTTTTCTATAAGCATTTCATTGGTCATTGTAGCTTTAAAACCACTACCTGATGCATTACCTGCCATACGTGCAGCCCACTCGCCAATTACACCATGAGCAAAAGCTTTAGCAATCTTGCCTTCTTTTGTGGTAGGTTGCCAGTTATGTAATTGCTCATAAGCATTCTTAGCAAATAAACGTGCCAACTCCTGACGTTCTTCAATTTTCTTTTTATCAAAAATCTTATCTAGTTGATGTAATGTATTTTCGGTATTTGTATTAATAGTCCTAGTATCAATTTGTTTACCATCTACAGTTAGTATACCATCTGAGATTGCAGATTGAGTAGTCGAGCTTGCTTTACCTTTAGATCCTACGCCTAAATTTGGAACTAGACCAATACTGTTATAAATCTTATCATAGCCTTTTTTATCATTGGTCTTCATCTCTTCAAGTTTCTTTTTACTACCATAGTAGTTATAGCCTATCCCATTGTTGCTATAGGTATACTCAGCTTCGTTTTGGATATCTTTCATCTCAAGAGATTTAGTAGTCAACATATTCTTAGCTTTTGGAGCGTCACTTTTAATAACAGCACCCTCTAATGTAGTACCATTCCCTACATGAATGTCATAGCCATCTTCTCCAGCATAAATACCGGCCTGATGAGTCACGCTTTTCCATTTGCTATCAATGCGACCTACACTTGCACTTATACTACCTGTTGGATCCTTGAAATTAGGTTTAGAGGATACGGAAAAGCCAGCAGACTTACTGTGTTCTTTAAAGTTATCTACATCTTGTAAGCTTTGAATATGTAAATCACGACCTGTATCAACTTCAACTTTCTTACCAGATACAGTAGAGCCAATAATAGTAGTATCTCGCTTTGCTTTAAGTTGTGCTAATTGTGCGGCTTTAATCGTCGTTGGTACATAGCTTTCTTGATGGGTATCGCCATTTTGGCGAGCCATATTACCACTCGCATTAATGTCGAGAAGGCCACCACCAGTCAAGCTAATACCAGCACCGACACTCCACCCAGAGCTCTTATAAGTATTCTTAATATCTACAGTATTTTTACCCGCTGCAAGGTTGATATCACTAGCACTATCTAATACTAGGTTTTTAGCTTGTACTGTTTCACCAGTTAAACCGATACCACTTTGCTGAGCATCACGAGCTTTGATATGTACTTCACTATCACTAACAAGAGTACCACCTTGATATGTATTTGTGTCTACTACTTGCCCTTGTTTTCTAGAAGTGCTACCAATACTTACAGAGAGATTTATCGCATCATCAATATTTTTAGCGCCTCGTTTAGCTTTACCATCTACTTTCTCAACTTTACCAGTCACTGCATCTCGTATTTTAGCTCCATGTAAAGCTGTATCTACAGCTTCATATCCATCTTGCAATTGTTGACGTGCTTCATTGAGTTCAAGGGCTGCTAGACGTTTATCATCTCGACTACCCGCTTGTTTTATAGTTCGAGTCGCATTAGTAAGAGTATTCGCTACTGCACCGCCTAAGGATACGGTAAGCCCCGTCTTTTTATAGCGTTCATCATGGGACATGTGGTTATGGTCTACATTGCCATCTAATGTCACAGCAGAGCCATCTAACACAGCGCCTTCTTTAGCAACAATATCTGCACTTGTAATGTGAACTGTATCATTGGCCTTAATAGTGACAGCACCTTTAGTACTAGCAATTGTATTTCGTACAGTAGATTCTTCATGGTTAGCTTCATCTATATTGTGTTTTTCTTTACCTATAGTAAAGCCTATCCCTGTACTACCAAGTAATCCAGATTTCTTATGACGATATACACTAGTACCATCTGTAATCGCTTTATCTGCACCAAGTTCTACCTTTCCACCAGCTGTAACATCTACTGTATGTTCGCCTATAATTTGAGCAGATTGACCGGTTACATCTTGAGCACTTGTAATCTGTATATCTTTACCACTTACTGTAGAGCCTGTTACAGCTGTAGTAGTTGCATCATCAACTGCATTGGTACTTTCACGTTTGACCAAGCTTTTCTTTTTATCTAGATACACATGATTAACTGTACTATTGGCCTTCGCTGTATGTAGTTCAACCGTATTACCAACTACCTTAACTATATCAGCCGCTAATAGTTGGCTGCCTTCTAATTGTACAGCATCAGAAGCTACAACAGAAACGTTCTTACCTTCAATGCTACTCCCAACCGATGATTGTGCGTTAACAAGATCATGAGACTCCGTCGTTTGAGAATGTCCGCCACCAGATTTACCTGTATCAAAACGATGTTCTTCCAGTTCATGTGTAGCATTCATGGCTTTCATCGTTACATTATGGCCGGCCGTCACTTGAGTGTTCACATCAGAGGTAATAACACCTGCCGCCATAGATACATTTCGGCCTGCGACTACTGTTGTTTCACCAGCACCACCAATACGACCTTGATCTACACCGGTTATCGTTTCACGTCGATTATTTCGACTATTCCACTCAATTTTGCTATTAGCTGCCTCATACTGTACGCCTGTATTAATTACATCACGTCCAGCACTAACCTTTGTGGAACCAGCTACATTAGTTTGTGTAATGGTACCACCTTCATTAATGACGTCTTTCTTAGCATATACAGAGACTGTATCGTTGCCTATAATAGTACCTTGTGTATTACGAACTTCATCATTCGCTATAACCGTAGTAGTATTACCTTTGATAAGCCCATTATCATTGTGAATAGTATTACCAGTAAGATTCACATCTTTATCCGCCACAATACTACCGCTATTTTTCATAGTATCAACAGAAAGGTTAATGGATTGAGCCTGTAAGTTAGCTGCACCTTCTACCCGTTTTGTAGTTGGGGCTAAATATAGAGTCGGTACTAGTACAGTTTCTGTTTTACCATTTGGCAATACAACAGCCTTACTAACTAGGAGTACTACATCCTCTTTAAGATTCTTTTGCTCAGCCGCTGTTAAGCCTCTACCTAATGCAATAGATTGAGATTTTGTTACACTAATCCCTGCATCCATCAATTGGCGATATTGTTCCTCTGCTGAAAGACCAGATTGCAGTCTACTTTTACCGGTTTGACGCATAATCTCTTGCATAACGAGCTGTTGCTCATAATAGCCATCACCCAATCGTTTTTGTATATTCATAGGGTCTAATTTAAGTCGAGATAATACGTAATCAGAAGATAAGAAATTACGACGATTTGTGAAGTTTGGATCGGTTTCAATCACATAGGTAGTATTAGGGTTCGTCGATAACTGACTCATACTATTTAATAAAGATGTATCCACCGCAGCATCACTTGTACTATTCTCCACATGACTACCATATACGGCAACAGGGACATCTGTAGGATTGACTATCGTATTCTTATAGTTAGCCGTCCGTATATTAGTCGTATCCCATCCACGTCTCTTCCGGCGACTATACGATGTGGCTGTACCATCTTCAGTAATATATTCATTACCCTTAGGGTTACTTTGCTCATAGTGACCTACTGTACCAGTGATATCCCCGGCAGCACTAATTTGGCTAGCTTCATTCGTCATATGATCGACATCCATATGTAAATCCCCACCGGAAATAATCCGCCCAGGGTTAGATGTATCTACCACATCTTTTTCACGAGTACGATCATATTCATATTTAGTCCAGCTATCTTTAGGATCGCCATACACTGAAAGTTGAAGATTTTCAGAAGAGTGCACTACTACTTTATCTTTTGGAATTTCATCATCATGCCCATAGATTCGTTCTTCCGATAATTGGTATCGCTTAATGCTACCGGATGGTGCTACTTCGTTTTTGACATGCTCTTTTTCACCTACCGCTACACGTTTAAGGGTAATCCCACCATTTTTATTATCTACAGATTTAGCATATAATGCACCACCTTGACCAAATTCAATGGTAGATGCTGTATTTACAATACGATCTATCTTACCAGACACAGTTCCTGTAGAATCCATCGTTTTACCAAGTTGTAGTTTTCCTTCGGCTTTAATCACACTACCATCAGTATTGACAATCGAATTGGTTGCTATAGATAAATCTTTTTGGGCAATCATAACAGGCGCATCTTTAGTCTCTGTGTTACCCTTTTGAATAACAGAATCAGTGGTAATCTTGGCAGTATCCACATACAATTTACCACGATTCATCTGCTCAAAACTTTTTGTAGTAATATCTGCTTCTGTAGCAGCTATAGTACCTGTATTTTGCAATTTGCCAGTACTATCTACGGTTAACTTATTTTGTGCAGATAATACACCTTGATTATTCACACCAAAGCCATCATTGGTGCCAACTAAATACATGCTATTGGCATACATACCACCAATAGCAGCTACATCAAGGCCAACTTGATTAGATTCACCAGTTTTGTGAACATTCGTAACTGTACCAGAAGAATCTACGGAAACAGCATTCTTCCCCGTCACAACTTGAGCATCTTTCGCCCAAACTTTACCATTCAGCTGAACAGCCTCTGCTAACAAATCTGTGCGTGCTGTTTTCGATGCATTAAGGCCTTTTTCCCCTACTGTGATACTACCTTGTTGTACTTGATAGCCTGTAATACTACCATTATTGATAATTGGGTTCCCCGTTGTTAATGTAGCACTGTTAGCATTGATAAACGTACCATTATTAACAGAAATACCATTCGGATTCGCAATGATAACATGGGCCTTATTGCCGGCTACTTCAAGGGCACCATTCATAGATGTTGCACCCGTACCTGTTACCTCATTTAAAATCGTATTCGCTGTAGGTCCGACTAGATTCGGATTTCCCATAATATAACCTGCCAGCTCCGTATTCACAGGACGATTGGCATTATTTAAAATAAGCCCTTTAGTATCTACATTAAATGCATCATATTGATTATGGGATAGCCCTTTATCATTAGGCGTATTGATATTGACTACAGTCATACCATTACGAGCCTCTTCTGTTTTTGGCCCTAATGCACCTTGAGCAGGTACAACAGGATTGGCTAACGCCATTGGAATCCATGGCGCAGAATTTGTGGCAAGCAATGCAGCAAAGATGGCCATGGTCGTATGTTTTCTAATATTCATATTACGTATCTCTCCTAAGTATATAAAACAATATGTATTATGTATCTATATAACTCTCTATGTACAACACTTAAAATTGATAACTTCCTCTAAATGCCCAAACACGGGTATCTGTATTAAAGCCTTCTGGTTTCTTAATTGGCGTCCCTAGTGATACATCATAATTAACAGCGTCACCAACAGTGCCTCGTACACCAACGACACCACCAATCAATGTATTACCTAGTTGAGTTTCTGTAGATGGTCCCCATACATGACCAATATCTATTCCTATATAAGGTGTAATCTGTTGTTTTCTAAATGGTAATGACCATTCACTTTGTACGTAGTACCCAGAGTCCCCTCGTAGTGTTTCCTCACCACTAAATCCACGTACCGAATACCGTCCACCAATACTAAACTGATCCGTAGTAAATAAGCGCTGATTCGTAAATTGACTTCTAAAGCGCATCGAAAATATACCTTGCTTATGACCGATTCGTACTCCGGTTTGAATCTGCCCTTCAACCCCAGCCATTTTATATAGTGTAGTTGGATTATCTGCCAAGCCTTCCCCAGATAATTATGACGAGACTTATGATTAACCTTAGCAATAACTGATGTTTTCGAACGACTAGTTCTATTTAGAACCTGCTCTACCGATACCTCTGTACCTTGTGTGGTACCAGCCGAACGAAATGCATTTGGCATAAACACCAATTGATTATAGCTGTACTTATAGGTAGATAATCTATACGTACGGTTGCCATCGGGAATCGTATAATTAACTGCATATTGCTTTGACCCATGACCATCATCATGTGGGCTTATATCTTTAGTGAAATTAGCTGTTAATGTATCATTAAGCCCCAGCAATTGACTAAACGATAAAAATACAGTACCTTGATACTCTCCTGTAGCTTTATATCCTGAATTATCTAAGATAAATGAGCCATGCACAAATCCTTTTTGTTCTACCGTAAGCTTAACAATAGAATGTAACGGCTTGGTACCTGGTTCAATTGTCATCTTTATATCTTGACCAGGTACGCTACGCATCTGATCAATCCCTTGTTCTAACGCTTGACGTCGTAATACATAGCCAGGTCGTACAGGGAATGCACTCCGCCAATTCGTCCGTGCATTTGGATTTGTTAGAACAATATCTTCAACATACCCTGGTAAAATCTCAAAGGTTAATGCCCCTGAATGTAAATCTTGATTGGGTACAACCACTTGGCTTGTTACATATCCATCTGCTAATAATTGTTCTTGTAATTGCTTTTGAAGGAATGTAACCCCGTCTGACCCGATTCGATTATGCTCATACGCCTCTAAACGGTTCTTATATTTACTAAATACAAGTTCTGACGATGTAATAACAATATGGTCTATAGGAAATGCAATCGTTTCCTTTGGTAATGCCTTCATAGGAGCACTACTAAGACCAACATAGGCTGATTCTGAACGCAACGAAGCGGCCCCAGTCATTGGTGCTTCTGCGCGTTGACGCAACGAAGCATCGGCTCGGGCCGCTTCTTGTTGTATAAAAGGGGTAGATACATCGGCTGCCATGCTAGTCAATGTACCAAATGTGGTCAGCAAGCCAATACAACTTGCCGCAATACGTACAACTCTCATAAATCCCTCTCCTTTCTCTATAATTAAATTATATATTAATTTCTATATTTATTTCAATAAATTTTATATGTTATTTTATATTTAATTAAAATATAGGGTTTTTACTATTAATACACAAAATAAAAATTAAGCAAATACCAATCAAATTTAATATCCACAAAAACCTCGCCTTTCTCTTCAAGAAAAGCGAGGTTTCGTGCATAATATTCTATTTTGTAACGTTGTACCTAAACACTATATATATACATTATATACATTATATACATTAATATAAATATTATTTGCGTTCAGGTTATTTAGTTACACTTAACAACTTTCCGCTCACTGCATCGAATACTACAGTAATGGTTTTCTTATCTTTTGTGGCAAACACAACAGTATATTGTGGCGTGCCTTTATCGGTTTTAACAGCCCAGCTTAAAAGGCTTGTTGCCTTACCTTCAGCTTGTGCATAAGCAAAGTTTACAGCTACAGCAGGAGGCAAAATAGTAGATGGATCAAAGGCTGTTTTTTCTACAGTTTTGGTAAGTTTACCAACCTTTTCATCCTTAACTTCATTTGCTGTATTTGTAAATACCGCCTTATATACACCGTCTTTATCAAAACCGCCAATAGTCAATGTAACGACTGTATCGGTAGCATCAAAAGAAATTTCATTAATAGATGCGCCTTCATGATGTTGTAAAAAACCATTGAGCATTAGATTTGCCCAGCTAATCGCCTGATGTTGTTCATCAACAACAGCGACTGTTGGCTGAACAGGAACTAAATCAGCTGCTTGAGCCATTGGACTCACCACCCCTAACAAAGATGCTAACATTATAAATAAACGACTCTTTTTAAATACAGATTTCATATGTTACGCCTCAAATTCTTTACGTTTTAGACAACAATAACATTTACTATTTATTATGTACTGTTATAACTATACACTATCAATAACAAACGGACTCTATCGAGAGAGTGTGTATGAGAGAAATAAAAAGAGTCCGTTTGTTTTCCCACTAGGGAGTAATCAGCCACCTTGATAGTACAATGGCTAACCACCAAATAGCCCTATATTCATTAATTCTAACTAATCTTCTGTATACAAGAGGGAATGTTTAAAATTATTGGAATTAATGAATCTTAGATAGAATCATATCTACCTTGCGTTGCATATCTTCGTTTTGTTGACGAAGGGCTTCATTTTCAGCAGCTTGTTTTTGAACAATTGCTTGTAATGCTGTCACTTCATCTTGCATTACGTAGATAGAACTGATAGGACCACCTTTATATTTATCTGGAATAGCTTTCTTTTCAGGGCTATATCCAAATTTGTGGGTTACACCAGCATTTACGATACCATCGTGGCTATCTAAGGAAACACCTAAGTTAAACATAGTGTTTTCATTAGTGTAATGAGCCACACCAAGAGCTACGGCTGTTTGAGATTTGTAATTACCAATGCCAGCCATAATTTGTGTTGGTTCCAATGGATCGTATTGAATTGGTTTCAATGCAGCCAATGCGGCAGCACCTGCACCAGCCTTATACGCATAAGACTTAGCAGCATTACTGGATGCACCAGCAATATTTTGCAATGCTTGGTCCATTTGTGCTTTATTAACTGCATCACCAGCATGAGTAGCAGCACCAATATTATTGATTTGTTTACCACCCATATCTAGATTACTATTGATGGATACATTACCAGGTGTAGAACCACTACCAGCATTAAGCGTAATAGTAGGAGCACCAGTACCACCACTAATAGATGTAATACCTGTCAATGCAGGATTCAATTTGTAATTAATAACACCAGAGTTGGCAGGATCAGCTGTGATTTGAATGTTGCTATCACCTTTGAAATCAAAACCAGTAGTCAATGCTACAGAATTTTGAGTACCACCATTAGCCTTGTATTTAATATTACCTGTGCCTGCAGTTGCAGTACTAATAGCGGCATTCATTTGACCCAAGTTTACAGCTTCATCATTATTAGCTGCATTAGCCAAACCACTGATACGGTTAGTATTCTTATCAATTACTACATTACCAACAGTGACTTTATCGAAGGAAACATCTTTCTTAGTAGCGATAGTAATATCTTTACCAGTATTTGTAACCTTGATATTATCGCCATCGTTGAAAGTAACAGTATCGCCACCTTTTACAGTTTCAGCAGCAGCGCCATTAACTTTCACATTCCAAGCAGCTGTATTCTTAATAACTTGTTTACCAGCATTATCAATATTGCTCAAATCCTTCTTAGCTGCATTATTAGCAGTTGCTGTAGCATTATTGATTTGCGCACGTGTTGCAGCATCAAGGCCTACTGTAATACTTTGACCACTTGCATTCGTTTCAATACCATTTGTACCAGTGATAGTCAATGTTTGACCATTGCTTACACTACCAGTACCTGTATTACCAGCTGTACTGAAACCTACGTTAGCCGTAGCATTAGAAATCGCATTATCCATTTGTTGTTTATTAACAGCGGAATTAGGCGTTGTACCAGCTGCCACATTTTTAATTTCTGTATTACCAGCGTTGATGCCACCAGTTGTGATGGAAATAGGTGCCGCACCAGTTGTACTTGGCGTAATTGTCATACCGCCACCATTGATAACAGTTGTGCCACTAGGTGTTGTGAAAGTAGCACTGCTTAAGCCAGTTAATGCTTTGGCCATGCGAATGTTCAATGTGCCTGTTGCAGCATCACCAAGAACTGCGATGTTACCAGATGTAAGATCGGCTGCTGTTGTAGAAGCACCACCCTTGATGTTAAGTTTTTCACCATGTTTACGTGTAACAACAGTTGTATCATCGCCACCGAAATCATGTTTAGCATCGGTTGTTGCTTTGTTAACAGCATTAGTAATCGCTGTATCCATTTGTGTCTTGTTAACAGCAGAATTACCAGATGTAGCAGGACCTACATTTGTAATTTCCTTACCACCTGCATCGATACCATTATTCTTATCGATAACTATGCCACCAACAGTGACTTTATCGAAGGATACATTTTTAGCGGTACCAATTGTAATCGAACGACCTGTATTCGTAATAGCGATGTTATCGCCATTGATGAAGTTAACAGTGTCGCCACCAGCTACAGCAGTTGTACCAGCGCCATTGGTTTCTACATTCCAAGAAGCTGCAGATTTTGCAAGATTTTGGATATATGTATTACCAGCAGTAGACAAGTTGGACAAGTCTTTATTAGCGGAGTTTTCAGCAGCCGTTACAGCAGCACTTAACTTAGCAGTTGGAGCGATGGTTACATCATCACCTGTTGCAGATGTTGTAATAAGTGCGTTCGCACCAGTATCGCCTTTGATGTTGAATTTAATACCACCAGTTGTGCTTAATTTCTTAGCTGTTGTTGTACCGGAATCACTACCTAAGGATACTTTGTTATCACCTAATGTAGTTACAGAATCAGTAGCGGCTTTCACAGCATCATCCATTTGTTTCTTATTTACAGCAGCATCATCTGTAGTGGCTTTACCAACATGTTTGATTTCTGTGTTACCAGCGTCAATGCCAGATCCTGCGATAGTCACTGTGTGTGTACCATCAGTGAAGGCAGCAGATGTTAAACCAGTCAATGTTTTAGCAAGACGGATATTCAATGTACCTGCACCATCGGATACAACACCGATATTACCGGTTGTCAAATCAGCTGTATTAGTTACGCCACCTTTAACGGATAATACTTCACCATGTTTACGAACAGATGTTGCACCTGTATCGCCATCGAATTTGTGTTCTGCATTAGCAAGAGCTTGTACTGTATCAGTTTTGGATTTAGTGATAGCATCATTAATAGCGGATGCTACATTTTGTGTAGTGGCTACGCCATCAGCACCAGCGGCACCGCCTGCACCTGTTGTACCAGCTGCACCAGCTTGACCAGCCGCATTGACTACAAGGTTACCAGTCTTCACATCTACATTGTATGTTTTTACACCACCAGTAGTGGAATCAGTTACATTAGCAAGACCCGTGCCTGTCACCTTAACAGCATCTTGTGCTGCAGTTTGTGCTACCGCTTTAACAGCATTTTCAGAAACAGCCACTTCGTATGTTTCACCCTTAGCTGTACCAGTTTGACCTGTTACAGTAACAAGGTTAGTATCACCAGTCAAGGTCTTAGCAACTACTTTTTCAGTAGAGGTTGCAGCTGTTTGTGCATTAGCAATAGCTGTATCCATTTGTGTTTTATTAACAGCAGAGTTACCAGATGTAGCAGGGCCTACATTTGTAATTTCTTTGCCACCTGCATCGATACCATTATTCTTATCGATAACAACACCACCAACAGTGACTTTATCGAAGGATACCGACCTGCATTGGTAATAGCAATGTTATCGCCATTAATGAAGTTAACAGTGTCGCCACCAGCTACAGCAGTTGTACCTGCACCATTAGTTTCTACATTCCAAGAAGCAGCTGTTTTAGCAAGGTTCTTGATGTAGGTATCGCCAGCAGCAGACAAGTTGGACAAGTCTTTATCAGCAGATTTTTCAGCAGCCGTTACAGCAGCTGTCAATTTAGCTGTTGGAGCAATGGTTACATCATCGCCTGTGGCAGATGTTGTAATGAGTGCATTTGCACCAGTATCACCTTTGATGTTGAATTTGATACCACCAGTTGTGCTTAATTTCTTAGCAGTTGTTGTACCAGAATCACTACCTAAGGATACTTTGTTATCCCCTAATGTGCTGATGGAATCAGTAGCCGCCTTCACAGCGTCATCCATTTGTTTCTTGTTAACAGCAGCATCATCAGTGGTTGCTTTACCAACATTCTTGATTTGGGTATTACCAGCATCGATACCGGAACCATTTAACTTAACTGTGTTAGTACCATCTGTAGCAGTTACACCAGATGGAGCTACGGTAGTTGTATTCGTACCATCGGTAGTAGTTACGCCACCTTTAGATACAACAGTGGAATTACCAGCTGCATCAGAAATCGTAGAGGAACCACCAGTTACAGTTTGTGTATTACCAGCAGCATCTGTGTAGGTAGCAGATGTTAAACCGCTTAATACTTTAGCAAGACGGATGTTCAATGTACCTGCACCATCGGATACGACGCCGATATTACCGGTTGTTAAATCAGTAGTAGCAGTTACGCCACCTTTAACGGATAAGACTTCACCGTGTTTACGTACAGAGGTTGTACCTGTATCGCCATCGAATTTGTGTTCTGCATCAGCAATAGCTTGTGCTGTATTAGCATTGGATTTAGTGATGGCATCGTTAATAGCGGATGCAACATTTTGTGTAGTCGCTACACCATTAGCACCAGCGGCACCGCCTGCACCTGTTGTGCCATTTGCACCAACTTGGCCAGCCGCAGTTACCACAAGGTTACCAGTCTTCACATCTACATTGTATGTTTTTACACCACCAGTAGTGGAATCAGTTACATTAGCAAGACCTGTGCCTGTCACCTTAACCGCATCTTGTGCTGCAGTTTGTGCTACCGATTTAACAGCATTTTCAGAGACAGCGACTTCGTATGTTTCACCCTTAGCTGTACCAGTTTGACCTGTAACAGTAACAAGATTATTGTCACCAGTCAATGTTTTAGCTACTACTTTTTCAGTAGATAAGGATCCACCAGCGGCAGCCGTGATAGCGGCATCCATTTGTGCTTTATTTACTGCTGCATCAGCGGATGTAGCATTAGCAACACCTTTAATTTCCTTATTACCAGCATTGATACCAGCTGTTGTCATGGAAATTGGAGATGCACCAGTTGCACTAGGTGTAATGGTTACGCCATTACCATTAATAACAGTGGAATCACCACCAGCATTAGTGAAGGATGCAGATGTTAAACCACTCAATACTTT
>QWCZ01001211.1_pt1 | contig 14021 bp, 12 predicted proteins | sample 1972651 | NCBI WGS metagenome assembly QWCZ01 (sample SAMN09866695, study PRJNA288562) | Human oral metagenome isolate pre1_saliva, whole genome shotgun sequencing... | isolation source: mouth | host: Homo sapiens | place: USA: California
CAGTTTGGTTTCGCCGAAGCCGTTTTCAACAGATTCGATGGTAACGGTAACGAAATCGCCAACTTTAACTTCAATCTCGCCCTGAGCGTTTTTGAATTCGGCAACGTCAATCAGAGATTCTGATTTCAGACCTGCGTTTACGGTAACGAAGTTTTGATCGATGCCGACTACTTCGGCAGTAATCACTTCACCCGGGTTCATTTCTTGCAGGGTAAAGCTTTCTTCAAGCAGCTGGGCAAAATTTTCCATAGTCATATATTCTCTTTTCGGTACACCGCCAAGGGGTGTGGGGTAGGTTGGTGGATATCTGCCGCCCTTGGCGCGGCAGACGGATAAATAAAGATTTCAGACGGCATACGGGAAAATTCATGCCGTCTGAAACGCAATGTGGGCGATTATACCTGAAAATTTAAACTTTATGATACCAATCAAGTACTTTTTTTATAGATTCCTCTATGCTCATATGGCTTGTGTCCAGAAGCAGGGCATCGGGTTGCTGTTTTAGGGGGGCGAGCGTGCGGTTGCGGTCTGCTTCGTCCCTGGCTTTAATGTCGGATAGGATGCGGTCGAATGCAGGGCCTTCGCAGGGGATGCCGATTTGTTTGGAGCGGCGTTCGGCTCTGATTTTGGATTCTGCCGTAAGGAAGATTTTGAGTTCGGCTTCGGGGAATACGACTGATCCGATGTCCCGTCCGTCGGCAACCAGCCCTTTGGCGGTTAGGAAGTCGCGTTGTCGTTGCAGCAGGGCGGCACGGACTTTCGGCAATTGCGCGACAGCGGATGCCCCCATGCCTATGGCTTCTGTCCGTATGCCGTCTGAAACGTCTTCTCCGTCAAGTAGGATGCGGTTTCCTGCAAATACGGCCGGTAGTTTTTCGGCAAGTTCGGAAACGCGGTGCTCGTCATGCCATTGGACACCTTGTTTTTGTGCATACAGTGCGGTCAGACGGTAAAGTGCTCCGGAATCGAGATAGTCGTATCCCAATGCGGCTGCGACTCGGGAGGCTACCGTTCCCTTGCCTGATGCTCCCGGACCGTCGATAGCGATTACTTTTTGTCTGTTCATAAAAGGTATTCCTGATAATTCGGCATGTGGGATTTCTAATTTTACATGCCGTCCTAAGGGTGTTTCCCGTTGAGGGGCTGATTCTACCTGTTTCAAAGGATTATTGTCTGAGCGTGCGAATTACCGGTTACTCAGGAAATTCTGATGGAGATTCAGAACCTGATAAATTTGTCCGGATTTTAGCATTTCGGATATTGGAGTGGAAATAAAAGCAATGCCGTCTGAAGTCAGTATGGTTTTCAGACGGCATTAATCGGTGCGAATCAGAAAAGGTTGCTGACAAAAATCAGCAGGATTACGAGGGGCACGAGGTATTTCACATAGGCAAACCAAATATTGACCGTCGTATGATTGCCTTTATAAAGTAATTCGTCCTTCGCTTCGTCCTTCATCACGAAACCGACAAACAATGCGGAGCCGAGCGCGGTCAGCATAAACAAGATGTTGCCGCTGATGTAGTCAAAAGCATCAAAAATATTTTTGCCAAATATGGAAACATTTTTCCATGGACCATAGCTCAGAATGGACGGAATATTGCCGAAGATGAAGATGGCGGACAATACAATCGTGATTGCGGCGGTACGGCGGATTTTGGTTTTTTCCTGAATGGTCGTAATCAACACTTCATAAATCGTCAGCGAAGTTGTCAGAGCGGCAATCAGGAGCAGCGAGAAGAAAATGACGGCGAACACAGGTCCTGCCCACATATGTGAGAACACAATCGGCAAACTTTGGAACACCAAAGTCGGGCCGGAATTGGGTGCGACGCCGAAGCTGAAGAGCGACGGGAAAATCATAAAGCCCGCAAGTACGGCGATGATGGTATTGGTAATTGCCGTGATAACTGCCGTCTGAACCAGATTTTCGTTTTTATCCAGATAGCTGGATAAGGTAATCATCACGCCGAAACCCAAGCTTAAGGCGAAAAATACTTGCCCCAAAACGAAGACGAAAAGTTCGGTGGTAATCTTGCTGAAATCAGGCTTCAGATAGAAAGTAATCCCTTCCATTGCGCCCGGCAGGGTAACGTTGCGCACGACCATGGCAATCAGGAACAAAAACAACAGCGGCATCAGGTATTTCGCTGCTTTTTCAATACCGCCGATAACGCCTTTGACCAAAATCCATTGGTTCACAACGACAAATAAGAACGTGTAGAACGCAATTTCCCAAGGACTGTTTTCGATATGTTCGGTAAAGAAGCTTTTTGTCAGTTCGCCGTTGACAGGGCTGGAAATATTCAGGTTTCCGCTAATAATATTAACGATATAGCTGATTACCCAACCGCCGAGCACCATGTAATACGCCATAATGCCGAATGCACCGACCAAGCCCATCCAGCCGACCAGCTTCCAAATTTTGGCGACGGGTTTGCCGTTCATAGAGCCGCCGAATGCGTCCAGCGCGTTCACACCTTTGCGCCGTCCGATGACGTTTTCTACCAAAATCATCGGTATGCCGATAACGAGCATGGCGATACAGAATAAAAATACATACGCGCCGCCGCCGTTTTCACCGACCAGGTAGGGAAAACGCCAAGTTGCGCCAAAGCCGACGGTTGCTCCGGCAACGGTCAGGATATAGGTTAATCGGCTGGACCAGGTTTGACGATTGGTGTTGGAAGACATATTGCAACAGTGTTTGATTAAGATGAGGTGGAAATTCTACACGCGTTTTTTAACAGGAACTGACTGATTGTTTTTTAAGTGTATAGTTATTTTCACTGATGGAGTTATATTTTATAGGGGATATTGCTAATTTATATAAATCAACAAGGATTGAATCAGATTTTATAGATAGATTAATCGTTTATTTTTCTATAACGGGACGGTGAAATGAAATTTCATATGTCATATGGGCGGAGATGTTGCACCGGTAATATATGTAGTAAATGAAGATAAAAAAAACCATCTATACAAGGGGAAGTATAGATGGCCAAACACATTACGGGGAAAACGTCTTACTCATAAGCCTGCTTGAACAGGCGTTACTCAGACAAATGGATTGTATCGCAAGCTAACTGTTTTTTTCTTCTTTTTTGAGTTAATTTTTGTAAAACTACTTATTTAATAAGCATATAGTTGAATATAGGGAAATTATGGAATTTTGTTTCAGAATTTTGGACATTCGATAAATTTCCATTCCCCGGGTTTGAGGTTTTCTGTTTCCAGATGTGCGAATTGTCTGCGATGAAGATGCTGCACGCGGTTGCCTGCGGCCGCTACCATCCGTTTGACCTGATGGTATTTGCCTTCCGTAATGGTCAGTAATAATGTGGTCGGGCTCTCTAAGTTGGCATCAGCGGCGCAAACGGTTTCATTTTCATCATGAAGCAGGACGCCGTTTTTTAGCGTTTCGCAGAGCATTCCGTCAGCAGGATGCTTGAGTGTTACCTCGTATAATTTGGGAATCTTACGGCTCGGAGAGGTAAGGTTGTGATTCAGTTTACCATCGTTGGTAATCAGTAATACGCCGGTCGTATCTGCATCCAGCCTGCCGACTGCCTGCATGTCAATATTACGCATATTGTCGGGGAATAGGCTGAATATGCTGCGGTAGTGCTTCGGTTTGTGTGAAGTTTCGTAATCTGCAGGTTTGTTGAGCAGGATATAGAAATAAGGTTCGGGAATAACGGTTACTGCTTTGCCGTCTATGTCTAAGGTATGGACAGAGGTTGAATCAATGTCCGCATCGGCATCATCTATACAAGTGCCGTTGATGAAAACATAACCGCCGGCAATCAGCCACTGGCATTGTTTTCGGCTTCCTATGCCTTGATATTGAAGGTATTTGATAAGTTTCATGACGGTATTTGAAAATGTAGATGATGACAGGGTTGTCAAACCCTGTCATGTACTTCTCTTGAATCAGCTTCCGATCAGTTTGATTCTCTGTCCCGGGCTGATGGTATTCAAATCGGGGTTGAGTCTGCGGATGTCGTCGATATTGATATTGAAACGTGCGGAGATGCTTTTAAAAGTGTCGCCTTTCCGTATGGTGTAGGACACTTTGTCTATGTGGGTTTTGGCAGGTTTTGCCTGTGCTAGACGGAGTACTTGCCCTTTTTGGATGGTGTTGCCTTTAATGTTATTAGCGATAATCAAATCGGCTACGCTGACGTTGTAGCGTTTGGCAATGTTGAATAGGGTGTCGCCTTCTACAACACGGTGGATGCTGGCGTGAAGGGGGGAGATATCAGTATCGGCAGCCCTGGCTATGCGTGTTTCCAAACGGGTTTGCCGTTTGTTGTTGGCAACAACAATATGCTGGGAGGGTGCGGAAATTTTATGTTCGGCAACAGAATTAGGTACGTTGATGATGACGTTGGAAACACTTTCTTCTGCCAGCCTGCGTAAATTATTTTGTGCAATAAGCTGCATAAGTTCGTCTTCTGTCTGTACACCGTTTTGAGTGATGTTTAGTGCAGGTTCGGTAGACTTAACTTCAGACAGCATGGGCATTTCAGACGGCATGGGCGTTTGTTTTTGGGATAGAACCTGTGGGGTATCTTCTATGCCGGTTTGATTTTGTACGATGAGTGGATTGTTTTTCGGAGCGGGAGTTGCCGACTCTATGGGTGTAACGGCAACATTTGCAGCTTGCATGGGTTGAGCTTGGACGGCTGAAAGGGTAATGTTGACGGGTTCCGCCGGCATGTTGGAACGATAGGTGTCGGGCGTATTGTCAATGTCGATGGAGGCGACGGATTCGAATGCCGTCTGAAGGGCGGGACTGTTTTTGGTAACGAGGATGCTGCGTCCTGCGTTAACCAGGTTGCCGTTCAGGTTGTTGAGGCGTTTGATGTCGGCAATGCTCATACCGGTTGCAGAAGCAATGTCGGACAGAGCAGTTTTCGATGCGGGGGTGTAGGTTTCCCAAGAAAACAGGCTGTCAGGGCTTGAGTTCAGATAGTTGCTTTGGAAGGTTTGTACGGACCCAACGGGGAGCAGCAGCTTGCGTTTGCTTTTAGGAATGAACGCAGGGACGTTGAATGCCGGGTTTAGGGCGAGCAGCTCGTTTTGTGTAATGCCGGCAAGCCGAGTAATGGCTTCGTTATCGATGGGGTGGTCCAGTTCGATTGCCTGAAAATACGGTTTGTTGTCTATATCGCTGATGCTGATGCCGAAGGATTGGGGGTTGGCGATAATGTTGCGTACGGCAAGGAGTTTGGGGACGTAGTTACGCGTTTCATTGGGCATACGCAGGTTTTCGTAGGTCGGTTCGAGACCTTGCGCCCGTGCGCGGTTGATGGCGCGTCCGACATTGCCTTCCCCCCAGTTGTAGGCGGAAAATGCAAGCGGCCAGTCGCCGAATAGCCCGTATAGGTATTGCAGGTAGTTGAGTGCGGCATCTGTGGCGGCGTAAACGTCGTGCCTGCCGTCATAAACCGGTGTCTTTTCCAAACCGTAATGTCTGCCGGTAGCGGGCATGAACTGCCATAAGCCCGATGCGCCGACGTGTGATTTGGCTTTTGTAACAAACGCACTTTCGATAAAGGGAAGCAGGGCGGCCTCGGCGGGCATATTGCGCTTTTTGACTTCATTGGCAATATGGTACATATAGGGTTTGCTGCGGGCGATAATTCTGTCGAAATAGCCACGGCTTTCGATTAATTTGCTTTCGTGGCGGCGTACCAGTTCGGGATTGACTTCGGACATGCGGAAGTCTTGGCGCAGTGCGCCCCATAGGCTGCCGGATTGGAAATATTGTTTGGGGGCTTGGTCAAGTATTGAAGAGTTTAACCGCATGATCGCTAAACCGACTTGGTGTGATGAGGTGTTTTGGGCATATAGGAAACCCGGACAAACGGACAGACCCGAAGCGGTCAGTACGATGGTTTTGAGTTTGGACATGATTTATATCGGGGGGATAAACATATTTTATCGTCCGATGGTACTGTTTGCTTGAAAAAGCGTCAAGTTTTATAGAACATTTGTGCGGATTGGTAGGGGGGGGTTCGGGATGGAAAATGTGTTTTTGACAGAGTTTGTGTTTAGAATAGAATACCGGCGGGAAATGTCGCGGAAACGGATGTGATATGGATTCATGGTTTGAACATGAGGCGATGGGGCGGTATGTTGCAAAATTGGAACAGGATTTCTTTAATCGGTATGTGGCGTCATATCGGTTTGGGGGAATGTGTGCACTTCAGGTGGGCGGTCCGTGGTTGAGGCCGTCTGAAGATATTGTCTGCGTACCGCGTGATATGTCGATGTCGGCAGAAGAGATGGCTTTGGCAGATATTTCTGCAGATATGCTGCTTTTGCCGCATACGCTGGAATGCGGTATCCCTTCGCAAATCCTGTCCGAGGCGCATCGAATATTAAAACCGTCCGGACGCTTGATGCTGACGGGTTTTAATCCGTATTCGCTTTGGGGGCTGGGTTCATGGTTTGACGGTGTCCGTTTGCCGGAAAAACGGTTTTGCCTGTCGCTTCATGAGTTGAAGAAACAGCTAGCCGATGCCGGTTTCGACATCGAATATGGAAAATTTATGGTGTATCTGCCGGCGGTTTCTTCGCTCGGAAAAATACGTTTTTGGCAGTTTATGGAAAAGGCGGGCGACCGTTGGTGGCCGCAGTGTGCCGCAGTATACGGTTTGGTTTTGCTTAAGAATGTGGCAGGTGTAACGCTCCTGCGGACGCAGGAAGGATTTTGGGACGGTAAAACTGTTGCGGCAGGTGCGGCAAGGGTTGCGGATTAGGTTAGATTTGTTTCAGACGGCATGGGCCGAAAAGCATTTTGGGAGGAATTATGCCGGAATTACCGGAAGTAGAAACGACGTTGCGCGGCATCGCGCCCCATATCGAAGGTAAAACGGTGGAAACCGTGATATTGCGCCAGCCGAAGTTGCGCTGGCAGGTTAATCCTGCATTGGGGGATATTTTGTCCGGTCAGCAGGTTTTGTCTTGCGGCAGGCGGGCAAAATATCTGATTGTTCGTTTCCCAATGGGAATTTTACTGATTCACCTGGGAATGTCGGGAAGTTTGCGGATTTTCACGCCTTCGGACGAACGTATCGGCAAGCCGGGTAAGCATGACCATACGGATTTTGTCTTTTCGGACGGCACGGTTTTACGTTACCATGATCCGAGGAGGTTCGGCGCAATACTTTGGTATGAAGGTATCGAAGAGTATCATCCGCTGCTGGAAAAGCTGGGGCCTGAACCTCTGTCGGAAGTATTTTGTGCTGATTATCTGTATGCAAAGCTGAAAACCCAGAAACGGGCAGTCAAGCTGGCCCTGATGGACAATGCCGTCGTGGTCGGTGTAGGCAATATTTATGCCAATGAAAGTCTGTTTAGGGCGGCTGTTTCGCCAAAACGCCCTGCCTGCCGGGTAAAAAAGAAAGATTGCGCGGTTTTGGTTGATGCGGTTAAAGCAGTTTTGAGGCGCGCCATTGAAACGGGCGGCAGCACATTAAAGGATTTTGTCGACAGTAACGGTAAAAGCGGCTACTTTCAGCAAGAATATACCGTATATGGGCGGCACAATCTGCAGTGTGTAAGATGCGGCGGTTTGATTGTGAAAGAAATTTTGGGGCAGCGCGGAACGTTTTATTGTCCGAACTGTCAGAAATAAAACGGAAGAACGGTTTCAGACGGCATTTTAAATTTTATCGGCATGCTGTCCGGGTGTTCCAACATCAAGTATTTATTTTTGGAAAAGAATTGATTATGTCGGCAAGCAGAGCTTCAATTTTTACACGTCTGCATCGGCTGTACCGTTTGGCGGTTTGGCTGTTTAAAACAGGGAAAAACCTGCGCAGTATCGACGGCGATTGCCCGGAGTCGCGCAATCGGGCGGTTATAGCGTTGGGCAAGGGCGCTTTGGCGGCTTTGGATATCGGATTGGTGGTAGGTAAGCCTGCCCCAGAACATTTGGACGGAGTCTTGGTAGCTGCCAATCATGTATCTTGGCTGGATATTTTTGCCATGAGCGCGGTTTATCCGAGCAGCTTTATCGCCAAGCAGGAAATCAAAAGCTGGCCTGTGTTGGGCAAGATGGGGCAGAACGCGGGAACGGTGTTTATCAACCGCAATTCACGACGCGACATCGAACCGATTAACCGCGCCATCTGTGCAACATTGCAACAAGGTCAAAACGTCAGTTTTTTTCCTGAAGCAAGGACTTCTTCGGGCTTGGAGCTTCTGCCTTTTAAGGCAGCACTGTTCCAATCTGCCATTGATGCAGGAGCAAAGGTTTTGGCGGTCGCACTGCGTTATTATGACGAAGCAGGAAAAAGGACGGCTCGTCCGTCATATGCCGATGTCGGTTTGCCGACCTGCCTTTGGCGCATTGTGTCTATGAAAAAACTGACGATAAAAGTCGATTTTATTTGTGTATCGGACGCGGCGGAAAGTGAAGATCGTTATGCATTAAAAGATAAAATCGAAGAAAGTATTCGTACAATCATTGTCAGCGACTTGGATGATGCTGTCTGAAATCATGATAAGGAATATATTTTATACAGGTCAGCGTCTGAATCTGCCTTTGTCAAAATCATCGAAAGCCTCATAGGCAGCCTGACATTGGATTTTTTGTTCCGGGTAAGGCAGGGTGCGAAATGCTTTGCTTGCCTTTCTGTTTTCACGCAATTCTTGCCTGTCGCCCTTCAGCCGGTACCATGCGGCACGACGTTCCAAATATTTTCTACATTCCGGATGCAAAGCGGGTTTGCCCGGTTTGCCGGTGTGTCTTATATGCTGGTGTAAAGGTTTGGAAGTATCAGCAACGGCAGTCATGGTTCCTGCAGCCAATATTGCAGATAACAGAATGGTAATTATCTTCTGTATAGTCATGATGGTTCCTTCCTGTTACGACTTCCTACGATATAGGGTTGCAGCCGGGTGGGGCAACCTTTCAACCTAATTAAACGTTTTAGCGAATGTACAAATTCAAATTCATAATATTCTCGGCAGGAGAATTTTGTACATGGTTGAGTGTGGCAAAAATGGTAATTTGCAAAATTTAACAATTTATAGTGCGGAAATTTGAAAGGATTTCCTCTTTCTTTAAAAAACCCTTATTTCATCGCCATGTAGCAGGAGTCAGAACTCAGGAGGATTTTTTACCTGATTTCTGTCAAAAAAGAATTATCAGATAAAACAAATATTATAGAAAAATACGGTAGGCAGGTTTTATCTTTCATTGATTGAAATTTAAAAATACAGGTATTGTCAAGACTAGAGAAAACGTAAAAAATCCACTATATTGTCCAAATTGATTCATTTGATAAGACCGTGTCTTACGCATCAAGAGTTAAAGAGGAAGTGATGAATACACCGACTGATTTAAAAGTAACCAAACGGGACGGCAGATTGGAACCCATTGATTTGGATAAGATTCACCGTGTCGTCACTTGGGCGGCAGACGGATTGAAAAATGTATCCGTATCGCAGGTCGAGTTGAAATCACATATTCAGTTTTACAACGGCATCCGCACCGACGACATCCACGAAACCATCATTAAGGCGGCTGCCGACCTGATTTCGCAGGATACGCCGGACTATCAATATCTCGCCGCGCGGTTGGCCATTTTCCATCTGCGTAAAATAGCCTATGGCGATTTTGAACCGCCCCATCTCTACGAGCACGTTAAAAAACTCACCGATTCGGGCAAATACGACCGCCACATCATCGAAGATTACAGCCGCGAAGAGTTTGACGAACTTAACGCCTATATCGACCACAGCCGCGACATGACCTTCTCCTATGCCGCCGTGAAACAGCTCGAAGGCAAATATCTGGTACAGAACCGTGTTACCCGCCAGATTTATGAAACGCCGCAGTTCTTATATGTTCTGGTGGCGATGTGCCTTTTCAGCAAATACCCCAAAGAAACACGCCTCGATTACGTCAAACGGTTTTACGATGCCGTTTCTACATTTAAAGTATCGCTGCCGACTCCGATTATGAGCGGCGTGCGTACGCCTACACGCCAGTTCTCGAGCTGCGTATTGATCGAATGCGACGACAGCCTGGATTCCATCAACGCCACCACCAGCGCGATTGTGAAGTACGTTTCCCAGCGTGCGGGCATCGGCATCAATGCCGGACGTATCCGCGGACTGGACAGCGAAATCCGGGGCGGCGAAGCCCGGCATACCGGCTGCATCCCGTTTTTCAAAATGTTTCAGGCGGCCGTTAAATCCTGTTCGCAAGGCGGCGTGCGCGGCGGCGCGGCAACCTTGTTCTATCCATTGTGGCACATCGAAGCCGAAAGCCTGCTGGTGTTGAAAAACAATCGCGGTGTAGAAGACAACCGTATCCGCCAGTTGGACTACGGCGTACAAATCAACCGCCTGCTGTACACCCGCCTGATCAAGGGCGGCAATATTACGCTGTTTTCGCCCAATGAGGTTCCAGGATTGTACGAGGCGTTCTTTGCCGATCAGGACGAATTTGAACGGCTCTATACGAAATACGAGCAAGACCCGAACATACGCAAGCGCATCATTCCAGCTGCCGACCTGTTTTCCACACTGATGCAGGAGCGTGCCGGAACAGGGCGCATTTACATTCAAAACGTCGACCATTGCAATACGCACAGCCCGTTTGATCCGAGTGTCGCCCCCGTGCATCAGTCCAACCTGTGCATGGAAATTGCACTGCCGACCAAACCTCTGGACAATATCAACGACCCGAACGGCGAAATCGCCCTGTGTACACTGTCCGCCTTTAACTTGGGCGCATTGAACAACTTGGACGAGTTGGAAGGACTTGCCGATTTGACCGTTCGCGCACTCGATGCACTTTTAGATTATCAGGGATATCCGGTAGAAGCCGCGCGTACCTCTACTATGGGTCGCCGTTCGCTCGGTATAGGCGTCATCAACTACGCCTACTATCTGGCGAAAAACGGTGTCCGTTACAGTGACGATTCCGCACTCGGCCTGACCCACCGTACCTTTGAAGCCATGCAGTATTACCTGCTCAAAGCATCGGTAAACCTTGCCAAAGAATACGGAGCGTGTCCGCTCTTCAACCAAACCGTTTATTCGCAGGGTAAATTGCCCATCGACACCTACAAAAAAGACTTGGATGCCGTGTGTAACGAGCCTTTGCATTACGACTGGGAAAGCCTGCGTGCCGACATCGTCAAATACGGCCTGCGTAACTCCACACTGACCGCGCTCATGCCGTCTGAAACCAGTTCGCAAATCGCCAACGCCACCAACGGTATCGAGCCGCCTCGTGGACTGGTAACGGTCAAAGCGTCGAAAGACGGCATCCTGAAGCAAGTCGTGCCGGAATTTGAAACCCTGAAAAATGCCTACGAAACCCTGTGGCAGCTTCCGGGCAACGAAGGCTATCTGAAACTTGTCGGCGTGATGCAAAAATTCGTCGATCAGGCGATTTCTGCCAATACCGCCTACGACCCGCTTCTAGATAGTAGAAGGCTTTAAGGATTTTCTTAAATTAGCACCTACTACTATATGAAGCTAAGTTGTTATTTTCCAGAAAAGGAAAAGTATGGATGCCATTTGGTCATTCTTAGCTGAATATAAATTTTATATATTTATTAGTGTTCTTTTAGTCTTCACTATTTTAGGATGGCACTTTATTGATAAAATTCAACATGTTTCATATGGTAAATTAAAAATCAATAGAAAAGTCGACTAATTTTTAAAAAGAGAGACGTTATGTCCTGCGAACACCTAGTCATGTCATACAGTACTTTTCCCAAAACCAAAAACGACGCGCTTAAAGAGCCGATGTTTTTCGGTCAGCCGGTTAATGTTGCCCGTTATGACCAGCAGAAATACGAAGTATTTGAAAAACTGATTGAAAAACAATTGTCTTTCTTCTGGCGGCCTGAAGAAATCGATGTCTCGCGCGACCGTATCGACTACGCCAACCTGCCCGAACACGAAAAACATATTTTCATTAGCAATCTGAAATACCAAACACTGCTCGATTCGATTCAAGGCCGCAGCCCGAATGTTGCGTTCTTGCCTTTGGTGTCGATTCCCGAGCTGGAAACTTGGATTGAAACGTGGAGCTTTAGCGAAACCATCCATTCGCGCAGCTATACCCACATCATCCGCAATATCGTGAATGATCCGTCGGTCGTGTTTGATGATATCGTCGAAAACGAATACATCATCGCCCGCGCCGAAGACATTGCCTGCTATTATGATGATTTAATCGAATACACCCAGTATTACAACCTGTTGGGCGAAGGGGTGCACAATGTCGGCGGCAAGCTCGTTAACGTGTCTTTGCGCGAGTTGAAGAAAAAACTATATCTCTGCCTGATGTGTGTCAACGTGTTGGAAGCCATCCGTTTCTATGTTTCATTCGCCTGCTCGTTTGCTTTTGCCGAGCGCGAGTTGATGGAAGGTAACGCCAAAATCATCAAACTGATTGCTCGTGATGAAGCGCTGCATCTGACCAGTACGCAGCATATGCTTAATTTGATGCGTTCGGGTGTCGATGATCCGGAAATGGCGGAAATTGCCGAGGAATTGCAGGAAGAGTGTTTCAAACTCTTCAAAAAAGCGGCGGAGCAGGAAAAAGAATGGGCGGCATATTTGTTTAAAGACGGTTCGATGATCGGCTTAAACAAAGAAATCTTATCCCAATACGTCGAATATATTACCAACCTCCGTATGCAGGCGGTGGGATTGCCAATCGGATTTGAAGGAGCGAATCAGAATCCGATTCCTTGGATTAATGCGTGGCTCTCATCGGATAACGTCCAGGTTGCGCCTCAGGAAGTGGAAATCTCTTCTTACCTGATCGGGCAGATTGATTCCGAAGTGAGTACGGACGATTTGGGCGACTTTGAGCTGTAAATTTTTTACTGTATGTGTTTTTTATGGAGGAATGCCGTCTGAAACTTGTTTTTCAGACGGCATTTTTTCAATAAGGAATGAAAAATAGCGGGTTAGGCTTGTTATCGGTTTTGGATTTTTATGATTGGTTAGAGATGGCACTCATTAGTACGAGAGATAGGGTTTTTGAGTTGTTGGAGGGGGAAACTTTGTTAGAAGGGCTGGAACGGACCGGTCATAAGGTGGAGTATCAGTGTCGCAGCGGATATTGCGGATCTTGCCGGTTAAAGATTTTGGAGGGGAGTGTTACTTATCGCATACCGCCTTTGGCTTTTCTGGGTAGGGATGAAATACTGCCTTGTTGCTGTTGCGTTGAAGAAAATATCAGTTTGGATTGCGGATTGGAGGGAGAGGTCGGGGAGAAACCTGACAGTTTCTTGAAATAAAAGCCGTCTGAAACGGATTCAGACGGCTTTTGTACAGCATTACCGGTTATGCCTGATGAGTCGGTAAAAAGTTTCACCGTCTTGGATGTAGCCTAATTCTACTCTGGCAATTTCTGAAATGGCTTCTTGACCGTTTTCTAAATCATAGACTTCGGCGGCCAGAGAATTATTGCGTAAAGCGAGTGTCTGGTTTTTTTCTTCCTGAACGGCAATTTGATCTTTCAGGTTGTTGTTGCGTCCGATACTGCCTTTGCTGAACCAGAGGCTGTACTGGCAGCAGACAAGTGAGACGGATAAAACGACAGTTACCCACTTCATACGTTAAACCTTTTTTATTTGCCCAGTTGGTAGAATGCGGCTTTCCCGGGGTAGTAGGCGGCTTCCGCCAATTCTTCCTCGATACGCAGCAGTTGGTTGTATTTTGCCATACGGTCGGAACGGGAGAGGGAGCCGGTTTTGATCTGCATGCAGTTGGTGGCAACTGCCAAGTCGGCAATGGTGCTGTCTTCGGTTTCGCCGGAGCGGTGGCTCATTACGCTGGCGTAGCGGTTGCGTTTGGCCAAGTCGACGGCTTTCAGGGTTTCGCTCAAAGTACCGATTTGGTTGACTTTGACCAGCAATGCGTTTGCTACGCCTTTTTCGATGCCTTCGGCCAAGATTTTTGGATTGGTTACGAACAAGTCGTCGCCGACCAATTGAACTTTTTTGCCCAATTTTTCGGTCAGCAGT
>QWCZ01001142.1_pt1 | contig 13983 bp, 11 predicted proteins | sample 1972651 | NCBI WGS metagenome assembly QWCZ01 (sample SAMN09866695, study PRJNA288562) | Human oral metagenome isolate pre1_saliva, whole genome shotgun sequencing... | isolation source: mouth | host: Homo sapiens | place: USA: California
CGATATTGGCCCATTTACGTCCCATTAGGAATCTCCTTTTTTCACATTTTAATCTTTCTTATTATAACACAAGTTTTTTCGATTTTCACTAGAGGAAATAGATTTTATTCAGCAAATTAAGCTAGGATGGTGCTTTTGTTGCCAAGATAGCCTTGCCTTTCCATCCTTATCAACATTCAAAAAACAAACTAGACCATTATCTGAAAATAGAAAGTTTCTGCCAAGTTTGACAAAGTCTGCTCAAATTACTGTTTGAAGTTTGTAGATATAATCGACAAAAACAATCATACTGCACCTTTTGTTGACAGTCTACTCCAGACATATCATAGTTCAAGTAAATACTTTGAAATTCAACAGTTCTTACAGGCGCTATTGTATTCTAAGAAGTCAATAGAAGACTTTCTAAGCAAAACCATAATTTATGTGTTCCTAGAACAGAAATTTATGCTCTTTTTGATTTTACATGATATTGAAGTTAGACTAGTACAACGGCACTTCTAAAACAAGCAAAAGGTAGCTAATTCCCTGTATAGCAAGGAGTTTCACTACCCTTTTTACTTTTTCTTACAGCCACGGTTTGATAGACTCATTTTAACATCACGAGCATACTCCAATGGAAATCGCTAGGCAAGAGATAAACTTTCAGATATTCGCAGAGAGATCATCGCCTCTTTTTGTCGCAAGCATTCTTCTCTCCTAGTCATTTTCTACCTTATCCTCTACCTGAGGATAAAGAGTCGTTCCCCAAATAGAAATCGTCCGCTTACGCACTAGTGGCAAATCGGTTTTTTCATAAACCGTACGCCACCATTCCCAGGCAAGTCCGGTACACTCCCTAATTTTGACAGAGAGATTGCGAACATTCCCTTTTAAAGGAATACTTGTGGTAAAATGAGCCGTCAAATCCTGCCCATTTCTGTTCCAAGCCTTAGGAGTCAAGACTTCCTTACCTTGATTATCATAGGATAATTCATCCCAAGTGATGTAATATTGGGCAACATAGGCACCACTATGATCCAAGAGTAAATCTCCGTTTCTGTAAGCTGTCACCTTAGTCTCAACATAGTCTGTACTGTTTTGAAAGGTCGCAACTACATTGTCACGTAAAAATGAAGTTGTATAAGAAATCGGCAAACCTGGATGATCGGCTGTAAAGCGACTGCCTTCTTGAATCAAGTCCTCTACCATATCCACCTTGCCTGTTACAACTCGGGCACCCGAACTCGGATCCCCTCCTAAAATAACTGCCTTCACTTCTGTATTGTCCAAAATCTGCTTCCACTCTGTCTGAGGAGCTACCTTGACTCCTTTTATCAAAGCTTCAAAAGCAGCCTCTACTTCATCACTCTTACTCGTGGTCTCCAACTTGAGATAGACCTGGCGCCCATAAGCAACACTCGAAATATAGACCAAAGGACGATCGGCAGAAATTCCTCTCTGCCTCAAATCCTCTACCGTTACAGTATCTTGAAATACATCTCCTGGATTTTTAACAGCATCTACGCTGACTGTATAATAAATCTGCTTAAAATTAACAATCTGAATCTGCTTTTCGCCCGAATGGACAGAGTTAAAATCAATATCAAGAGAATTCCCTGTCTTTTCAAAGTCAGAACCAAACTTGACCTTGAGTTGTTCCATGCTGTGAGCCGTGATTTTTTCATACTGCATTCTAGCTGGGACATTATTGACCTGACCATAATCTTGATGCCACTTGGCCAACAAATCGTTTACCGCTCCGCGAACACTTGAATTGCTGGGATCTTCCACTTGGAGAAAGCTATCACTACTTGCCAAACCAGGCAAATCAATACTATAAGTCATCGGAGCACGATCGACCGCAAGAAGAGTGGGATTATTCTCTAACAAGGTCTCATCCACTACGAGAAGCGCTCCAGGATAGAGGCGACTATCATTGGTAGCCGTCACGGAAATATCACTTGTGTTTGTCGACAAGCTCCGCTTCTTTCTTTCGATAACAACAAACTCATCGGGTAGCTGATTCCCCTCTTTGATGAAACGATTTTCAATACTCTCTCCCTGATGGGTCAAGAGTTTCTTTTTATCATAATCCATAGCTAGTATAAAGTCATTTACTGCTTTATTTGCCATCTTCTACCTCCTAATAAGTTCCTGGATTGAGTTGCATAAACTCAGACTTGTTCAGCGAAATCAGCCGTGGTTGGACTAAGTGATCCAAAATTTCCTCGTATAATTCTTCTGAGACATTGCGTCGCCGTCTGGCTAGATAAGAAGTCGGAATGACCGTATTATCCAACATAAATACCTTATCTAAGTCAATCAAGGTTGGTCTTGTAAAAGGATTACGAGCTAAATCCGGCTCTTCTATCATAAAGTTATTGACCAAACGTCTGGTCAAGAGAGCTGGTTTGAAGGTCTGATTTTTAACCAACTCTTTGTTTTTAGTCATGCTGTTGTCAATACAAATATACATATGATTCTTCACAGCCAAATCGCTACTAATAGTCGGAAAAGGCAAATAAAGAGCTACAACATCTCCTCTCTTAATCAAGCAAGAGCACCCCCTTTTCTCCTAATGTAATATAGACAGGATTGACCAAGTCTTCTGATTGACTCAGAATTTCCAAAGTTTGAGTTTGGCGCCCTGTCAATTTAGTAACATCTTGTCTCTTCAATACAAAATGCTTGTCGCCAATTACCTTGACACTATAATCCTTCTCCAAAGCTGACTGGTAAATCCACATCAGATATTGTCTGTCCTGAGAACTCAAGAGAGAAGGATGTTCAAGTCTCCCGATAGTCTGATAAAAATCAAAAACAGGAGCTAACTCTTGCCAATCTGACTGGCTAGTTGTCAAGGCTAGAAAAAGGGCTTTGCGAGCTGATACTTCTTGATTAGCCTTGAGAGTCCCTTTTCCCTCCAAGTTTTTTAGAAAGTGGGAAACTCCAGAAAGCAAATCTTTCTCTAACTGCGAGAAATAAAAACCTTGCCTTCCCAGACATAAGTCTCTCAAGTCACTTTCTCTAGCAAATAAGAGTTCAAATAGTTGATAATAAAAGAAAAATATCTGGCACTGAGTCGCGCTCATCTTTTCCTTATCGGCTTCTTTTTTCAACCAGAGCAAGGGCAAAAGGTAGCTGGATTGAGACATTTCCTCCACCTCCTATTCTTTTTTCTCTGGAGCATCTGCACTAGCTGCCACTTCTTTTGACTGGATACTTTCCCACTGGTTGATTTCCTCTGAGATAAGACCTTCGCATGTCTTGACAAATAGGGCAAAAGCCTTGGTTTTTCCTGCATATTTCTCCGTTTGACATTGATAGAGGAATTTTTCTCTCTCCAGGAGTTGCGCAGTCTTTTGGTAAGAAATCCAGTGTTCCTTGGCATTATACAAATTGAGAATCCCCTCACACAGTAAACCGAGACTGGATAAGGCAACCGAAATCAAACGGTAGCGATCACCTGGCATAGGAATAGCACAAAAAACAGCTATGAGAAAACCTGCCACGATTTCTGTTATTTTTAATACCTTATAGCGTCTACGATGTTGAACGCTTTTCTTTAAAAAATGAGCTATCTGTACGTCTAATCGCTCTGTCAAGTACATTTCTTCTGGCGTCATGTTCGTAACCCCTTTCATTTACTTTGATAATCATAGTATAACATATTTGAATATCAAAGTATAGTAAAAACTGGAAAGCTATATCTTATTATAAAATCCAAATATGAAACGTTTATGAAATAAGGGAAAAATATCACAAATAGGATAGAACAAAAAGTTTCAAAATAATAAAAACGCATAATACCTTGCCTTAAAAAGCTTGATATTATGCGTTTTATCAGAGAAAGATTTTCTGAATGTTCACCTCAAATTGAGTTTTTCCAACATTCTATCAATCACTATTCTAGCTAGTTTCCAACTCGTCTAAACTTTGCTTATCTTAACTGAGCAAGAATAGCTTTGAGTTTCTCAAGCAACTCCTCTTCTGTGCGGTCAGACTCTTTCTCATTGGCTAGGAAGGCAACTGCTTGAGCGAGAGCTTCTCGTGCTTGGTCGAGGACTTTGACATCTACACTTGTAAGGTCGCCTTCTTGCAGAACCTTAGTCAATTCCTTGGTCAATTTCTTGAGTTCTGACTCTTTCTTGCGACGAGCGATGAGGAAGAGAAGGAGACCAAGAAGGGCGAGCAGGCTGCCAATCATGGTGCCGTATGGAAGATGACCTTGCTCTTTGCTTGTTTCTTTCATTTCTTCTTCATCCTTAGTCGCTTGCTTGCCTTTCAAGGATTCGAGTGCTTCTTTGACCTTAGCAGTAACTTCTCTCAAGCCTGCCTCTGTCAAGTCAGCATTTCTAAGGGCTTCTTGACCCTCTCCGAGAATGATCTTCGCAGCGTCGATGACAGATTGATCAATACCATCCAAGTCTTTCAAACGAGTTTCCAAGTCTTGAATCAAATCTCTTAAGACTGATTTATCAACCTGTTTCTCTTGACTCGATTGAGTACCTCCAGCAAAGGATACACTTCTTCGGCTACGAGCTGGCGCCGTCACAGAACTTCCAGATAGCCCTTGTGGAGACTCTGGTGCTGTCGCATTTCCTGTTTCCCTCTCTTGAGCAGATGGATCAGTAGCTTGATCCGTCGAATTTCCCGAATGAGCTGGAGCGCTTGGAGTAGTAGGCTGATCTTGGTTATTTGCATCGCCTTGACTACCATCAGCTGTCGCTGTGACATTGCCGATGGCTGTCAGACCTGCCTCTTTGGCACTAGTGACACCAGTTTGGTTCGTTGCTTTATCAACTTCTCCTTCGGCTTTAGTCAAGGCTGCGTCTACTTTGCCTTTGGCTTCATCCAATTCTTCTTTCGTCAAGTGCTGAACTTTTGCCAACTCCTCTTTCTTAGCTTGAGCTTTCTGTTGTAGGGCTTGTTTGGCCCCATCCCTATCAATCGGATCTGTAGCTTGAATACTTCTATCTGACAGAGGGGAGATATAGTCTTCTTTTGGAGTTTCTGTTCCTTGATTGACAATTGCTAAAATCGCTTTCAGAGGTTCTTTTCCTATATTCTCTTTTCTATAATCAGTCAGAGTAAATACAGCAGTCCCGTCAGTCTTCACTAGCGTTACAGCAACAACTTCATACCCTTCTGCATGAGGATTTAACCAGTTATCACTATTACGACCACCTCTAACTAAAAAAGCTTTTACCTGTGTTCCAGATTGAATATGAGAACTTGGTAAATTTCCTGGCATTCTCACAGTAACTATTGGCTTATCATTTGCTTTTCCTTTTAAATCTTCGCTACTTGTATCAAATGAAACTTTAGGAAGATGGAAAATCATTGTTAATTCTTTTTGTACACTATGACCATTTTCCGCAATTGCTGTGACAACTATTCGCCTAGCTCCAAAAACATTTTGTGGTGGTGTACCAGTTGCTCGCAATACAGCTTTTCTAGTACCTTGTCCTTCTAATCGAAGATTTAAGTTCATTCCTTCTAGACCACTTACAGTGATATTTCTAATATTCGAATTATCTGATTCTGCAACCCAAAACAAGTCTTTACCGTAGAATGGCGTATTATTCTGAAAATTCTTAGCAGTTCTATCATCGGTTAAATCTGTATACTTTCCATTTGGACCCGGTCCCCTTTTTCCATAACCAACTCTAAGATTTGAAGATATGGTATCTCTCTTACCTCGAGAATGCGAGGAGAAGCTCCCACCATTCTTTAATTGAGTTGCCTTTTTATACTCCTCAAGTGCAGCATTAAAGACAGCATCATCTACAAGACCATCTCCCGATGCCCCCAATGCTTCATTGAGTTTATCGTAGGCTTCCTTGAGTTTTTGGACTTGTTCTGGATTTTCAGTGCTGATCTTCAGTTCTTGGAGGAGAGTATGGATTTTTTCTGATAAAGGATAGCTCCCCTGACCATTTGTGTAGTCTGTAACTTCCTCCGTCGTTTCTTTGATTTCTTGATTTTCTGCTGGTGCTAGCATTGCAGGAGGGGTTAGTTGTCCTCTGCGACCTCGCCCCGTCTGGGAGTTGGGCTTACTTCACTTGTAGTCGCGCTCCCTCCTTCCCCAAGCTGAGCTGGGGATGTGAGTCCACCAGCCAAAGCCTTGTTGACCTCCTCAGTCAAGGCTTTCATGACTTGAACCTGGGCATTAACCTCCTCTTGACTGGAGTTTGGATTATCAAGAACAGCTTTAGCTCTTGCTAGACTTTCCTCTACACGAGCATGGAGTTCTTTCATAGAATCCAGAGTCAGATTGGCAAGTAAAGCTTGTAGACTAGTTTGAGCAGATTGGGCAAGCGACTTATCTACAACTATACTGATTGCCTCTGCTTGATTCTCTTTCTTACCTTCTTCGCTATCTTTTACTAGAGACTTGTTTTTATCTGAACTTTCTTGATTGCCTTGGGTAGAAGGCTCTAGCTGGTTGGGATTTTTACCAGAAGTTTTTTCGCTTAAAGCCTCAGCCCCATCCGAGGAAGAACTTATAACATCACTGGTTCTAGCCACTTCGCTCTCTGTAGCTGGAGAAATATCAGGCGTTTGCGCCTGTACTGTCCCATTGGCAAAAAACATCAGCGCCGCAACGGCAACGCTGGCAGCACCAAAGTGGTACTTCCTTATTGAATAACGGAAAATTTTCTCTCCATTACCATCATTCTTTTTCTTGAACATAAGTGAATCCTTTCCTTGCCTGAGAGCTTCCCTGAGCTTAGAAAGCGCGCAAAAAGCCGACAGACGATAATATATCAACTCTATACTAACACTTCTGACATACAAATCAACCCCCTCGCTGATAGTATAGAGTCAGAAAATGCAAGAAAAAAGCGACATTATATATATATATAGACGTATAAAACCTTTTGATACAGCCTATTTTTTAACAAATATACAAGAGTTATACTACATTTATATATGCACAACATCATCTGCACCATTTTTACGATATTATTACATTTTAATTACAAACTCATTTCGAAATATAAGATGGAAATCTGAGTATTTTATAGTAATTCCCTTCCTATCAATTAGGTCAACAGTTGAGCATTACACCCTATCCTCAGCAAAGGACTATGATCAGCATTTCCTAGCCGCTAGGACGCTCCAAATCACCTATTCTAAGTCCATCATAGCTTGGGTCAGTAAGATACAGACTGCAAGGCGACGCTGACGGGTTTGATGAGATTTTCATTGAGTATAATTTTAACTTCTTACTTTTCATTCCTATTCCTTAAATAAAAAGCTCACTAAAAAAGTGAGCAACATTTCCAATGAGATACTTCTGTTGACGAGCGCGTCTCTCCGCCCCCTCATTGCCTTGCGAAGAGGCTTGGCGAATCGAAAGGAGGTGTTTTTTCCTGTTTTCAATTCTACTTATTTTTGTACATTTTTTTAATTTTATCAAACAAAAAAACGCAAGCCGAAGCCTGCGAAAAGTTTTTTTATAACCATTTAATTTCTTTCACATCTGTTTTACGAACTTTAGCATATTTCTTAGCGCTTGTAAAATGTAGAGTAACCGGTTTAAACATTCCACTTTTATCTCTTCGTAAACCTAAAATTGCGGATCTTTTGTTTCTATCTTCAAAAAATATGACGTCCAACTTCATAGTGTTTTTAGATAAATCTTTGGCTAGGATACAACAACTTGTTATCCTAAAATAGAAGATATCACCGATAAAACTATACAAAGATATCCTTTCTATAACATCGTTGTACATGGGATTATTTTTATATTCTTCCAAAATAAAAACACCAGCTTGAATAGCAGGTATTGTTTGACTAGCATAATCTCGTGTGATTTTGTGCAAGCCAAATAAGTGATGTAAATCAGTCAAGCAAAAATCTACTTCGAAAGTCTCTAAATGCTTATAATTCGTTGATACTTGACATGTTTTTCCATCGAATTTCTCTTGATAATCTAAAATACAATCAAGTAATTTCAACGACAAACTCCATATTTTCTCAAAATAAAAAAAGCACGGGGCAGTTCTCACTACTGCCCAAAGTGGATGATTAGAGTCGGCTTCTCTAACTCCCTATGTTGTGCTTATTAGGCTTATCGCAAGGGAACAGTTTTTAGCTCTGCCAAGCCACATAGCGTGCTTACTACTATGTGTCCATGTCTCCATGGATTGCCGAGCGGTTTAACGACGTTTTGGGAGTCGGGATAACGAGAAAAGTGATACTTTTACGTTTTTTCCAACTTAATTATGACATCTTTCTTTAAAAAAGTCAATATTTATCGCTTTCTTTAACGAAAAAAATCCCACAAGAACGAATCCTGTGGGGAGATACACATTTTAGAAAAGCTTTCCTTTATTCTACTATTTTTCTTGTATTTTATCATTCAGTATGATAAAATACAAGTTTTTTGATAAAATAACCAAAAACTACTCGCTATCCCCTCTCATATCACCCTACATATCGTTTGACATGCGACTGATAGTTCAGGGAAACTTCAAGGACAACTTTTCTCTCATCCCCTATGCAGGTCATTTCTACTCTTATAGGCTCAATTTGACACTTTTCTTCTTCGAAGTGCTCATATGCCTACTGAATAGTGAGTTCGATTTATCCAAATCTATTTTTGTCTATTTTGATGAACACTTCCACGAAGATAGTCTGAAAAAGAAGCCGCCCCAATTTTCCTTCTCTTTTTAAGCATATTATTCCAGATATGATTCCCCTCTTGTTCAGTAATGAATTTTGCCTTAAAGGCTTCAACCAGTATATCTCCTGTTGTCATATGTTCTAAAGAAAATTCTTCTACATATGGTTTAACATCTCTTAGATTATTACTTCCTAATATCCCATTATGCTTTTTCGCTAAGGAAATAGAAGCTGCTTCTCCCTTACCAATAACCTTGTTACTATCATGATTTCTTGTTAAATCTCTATATAATGCGTATTCTTCAGTTCCAATGTCTATGCTCACAATCTCAGCTGAACCCTTAGCTACTAACTGGTCTATCCTAGATTTTAAATGGGGAATTGTAGGTATATTGATTTCATCATACACCTCTTGTGGAATAACAATTTTACCCGAATAGAGCTTTTCTAAAAGATGTTCAGTGCCAACCCATAAAAATGCTGAAATACAATCTGTATCAATAAATACACGACTAGTCAAACGACAACTCCCCCTCTTCATCTAGCCCATATACAATATCATATCTGAAAGCATCTAATAGCAGTTCCTCATACTTCCCTTGCGAAATTCTGTTATTTTCTAAAAGTTGTTCAGTCGATTTAATATAGTGTCCTAATACCATTTCCTTTTTACTTTCTGACAAAGGACGATATAAACTTGTATCATAGCCTAATCTTGAAGCTGTCTCTATAACACTAATATCCATATTTTTAATTTCTTCTGCATCAAGGTATCCATCATTCCGCAATCTATATAACATAGCTTTATGACTGATACCATAAAACTGACCTAATTTTATAATATCTTCTACTTCAAGATGAGTTCTATTGGCATTTTCTCTGATTTCCTCAACCATCCTATACAGTGAAGATGGGGAAATTAAAAAATAAGAAGCAAACTGATCCGCTTTTCTTTCAGTTTCATCTCCTTCACCAATCAAGATAAGACTGACTGAACTCTTCTTCACCTCATCATAATAAAGATGATACAGTTCATGTGCTAAAGAAAATCTTTGCCTTCCTAATGACATGTCTGAATTGATTACAATGAGACTGGACTGAGTTCCTTTATAACAGACTCCGCTAATATTCTTTCCGAGTCCATAAAATACCAGCGTCAAATTTTCTATCTTTTGTACCAATTTAAAAATATCTATCGGCGCTTCACCATCAGCTCCCAACTTTTTTCTAAGATTTGAAGCTTTATTACTTAAATCCATTTTATCAATCATTTATTTTGTCTCCAATAGCTGATCTATCTCAAATTGATTCAATACAATTTTATTGATTTTCGCTAAAACTTTAAGATCTTGGTCTACTATTTTATTTTTTCTAAACGATATGACACACTGTTGTTCAGCTTGTTCGCCAAACAAAAGATATTCAACCGTACAGCAAAACAGGGCAGATAGTTTCTCAATAACATCCGACGTGATATTCCTTTCACCTTTTTCCATTTTGGCAATCATGCTTTGATTCAAAGACAAATATTCAGCAATCTTATCTTGAGTAAGATTTGAAGATATTCTAAGTTCTTTTATTCTTTTTCCAACATCACATACATTTATCATATTCATACACCTCTCATAAAAAGAATAGCACACCCTTGTCATAAAGTCAATTTTTTAAATAAAAAAATTATGACAAAACAAGAAAGCAATTTATTGATGTTGCTTAAAAATCCAAAAGTGATGATATTAAACCTATTTGATGAGTTCCTATCAAAAATCATATCTTCAACCTCAAAACAGTACTTAAAGCTATCCGACTCGGTTTACATTGTCAAATTTAGATTTTATTTGAGCATAGCTTTCTAGTTTGCTTTTTGATTTTTATTTAATATAGTAGCAAAAATTGAAGGAAATATCTCCACAAGAAAACGCATACTATTAAGCTTTTTCAAGACCTAATAATATGCGCTGTTCTGATTTGAAAGACACTCCATTATTATTTTACTGTTATCAAGCCTTCAGGCTCGACTGTAAATTCTGGTTTTTCTGCTATCGTGCCATCTTCTTTAAGGTAATACCAGCCATCATTTGATTTGACAAAGGCATTAGAAACCATGTCCCCATTTTGACTATCAAGATAGTACCAAGTCTCCTTGTATTTGATCCAGCCTGTTTTCATAGCACCTTCTCCATCGAAATAGTACCACTTCTCAGCGATTTTCTTCCAGCCTGTAGCCATTTCGCCTGACTGGTCAAACCAGTACCAGTTGCCGTCTGTGTGCTTCTTCCAGCGGTCTGCAAGCATATATCCTGAACCGTCAAAGTAATACCAGGTACCATTGACTTTCTCAAACTTATCTTTTGGATAAGAACCATCTGAGTGTACATACCAGGTGCCAGTATCGTTCTGTTGCCATCCTGCTTCAATCGTCAAGCCGTTTTCAATATCCTGCTTAAACTGCTCACGGCTAATACCCCATTTGGCAAGATAAGGATAGGGGTCAATGTGATCTGAGTTGTTGTCAGGTTGGTTATTGGTACAATATTCGTGTGTCTTGATACCTGCCAAGTCGTCTGTATCAAGTGTTTTCGGTATACCAGCTTCATCCGCTAGATTACGCAAGAGTTCGATATAGAGACGATAGTCAATCAGAAACTCTTCTTTTGATTCATGGCTTTCAATCAGTTCAACTTGTGCATAACCTTCTGCATTCCAACCACCCCCAACGTCCCAGGCACCATTATCAACAGGTCCTACCTGCATAACACGACCATTACCGACTACGTGAGAAAAGAAGCCCAATTCAGGATCTTTTCTGTAATGGTAGTCAGCCTCATTTTGAACCGTTGAGTTACGGTTGCCTGTGGAATGGGCATGGACTTGCCTATATGGTTGCACGCCGACTTGAGGCAAATCTGTTCTTAATTTACTCACATCAATTTCCATATTCTACTCCTTATCAATTAAAACAACTTATTTTTTACAATCCAGAACCAGAAACTCCTTTATTTCTACCTTACAAAGAAGACAATCCTAGTCACGATTAGGCTTGTAGATAGAACTTCAAAACGCACTATTTTGACACTGTAAATAGGAATGACAAGGTCTGCATTCTATCTACAATAACACCCTAGACTAAAAAGCTTTTCAAAAGTATATTTTTACAGTCTCTATATGTCCTTTTCATAAATACTATACTTTATTATATCATATAAAAGAAGTCAAAAGTCTGTTAAACTAGGAAAGAGATTTTATTCAGCAAATCGAGCTATGATGACACTTTTGTTGCCAATATGGTCTTGCCTTCTTTTATCAAGGGGTGACGAAACAGTGAGAAATACAGTTGAATGGTCATGGCAACCCAGATAAGGGGTTCGCAAAGGATAACTCCCTTATAGCCTGCCCAAGGGATAATCAAGACCACAAAAGCGATTTTCCCGATTAGTTCGATAAAGCTGGAAACCAGCGGAAGGACTTTTTGCCCCAAGCCCTGCAAGCAGTTGCGATAAATCAATAAGAGACTCAAAATAGGATAAAAGGCTGAGCTGATTTGCAGATAGAGACTTCCATTTTCTATCAAGTAACCATCTATCGAACTAGCCAAGAAGGAAACCAAGGCTGGACTGGCAAAAAAGAGGAAGACACAAACAAAAATTGCCCAGGACATACTTAAACGACTGCCGATTCGAAGTCCTTGAACAATGCGGTCTGGTTGCTTAGCACCAAGATTTTGCGAAGCATAGGTCGTCATAGAAGCAGAGATAGCGGTCATAGGAAGAAGGGCGAAAGCCATAATGCGTCTAGCCGCCGTCTGGGCACTAATAATCACTGCACCAAAGGTATTAACAGAAGACTGTAAAATCACGCTGCCGATGGACACAATCGAACTCATCAAGCCCATAGCCAAACCTTGCTCCAAGAGATCGACGTATAAGGCCTTGTCCCATTTGAAATGCTTGAGTTGAGGCAAAAGTTCTGGCACATTCTTACGGATATAATAAAAGCAGAGAACCGCTGATAAACCTTGCGAAATGATGGTAGCAAGTCCCGCAGATTGAACTCCCAGATGCAATTGCGTAATAAAATAGAGATCCAGAACCACATTGACAAGAGCAGAGAAAATCAGAAAACCAAGGGCAGCTAGACTGTCCCCAATAGACCGCAACAAGCCTGCAAAAAGATTATAAGCAAAGCTGACACCGACACAGGTCACAATCATAGAAATATATTGATAAGATTGATGAAGAATTTCTGCAGGAGTATCTAGGTACTGTAAAAGAGGATACAAACCAAGAAAGCCCAGCAACATCACTACAATACTCAAAAGAGCCCCTAAAATCCAGGTGGCTGCTACTGCTTCCTTGATTTTAGTGAAATTCCGAGCCCCGTAATAACGGGCAATGACAATCCCCATGCCATTGCCAACACCAAGCGTAAAGCCTATAATCAAGTCAAAAATCGCTGTCGTCGCCCCTACTGCAGCCAAGGAATCTTGACCCAGAAATCGCCCAACAATCAAGACATCAGCAGTGTTATAGAGCTGTTGAAAAATATTAGACAGCAAGATTGGGAAGGCAAAACTCACAAGCGAGGGAAGAATCGGACCATGAATCAGGTCCACTGTTCGTTTTTTATTCATAAGGCTATTATATCAGCTTTCTAGCAGAGCGACAAGAAACAGCAAACTATGCGTGAGCAGAAAACCAGAATAAGGAATCGAAAAAGTAGCGGATTTTCTCCACTACTTTAACAGCTTATTCTTCAATTTCGATTTCAAGCTCATCGCCTAGGTCAAGAGTTACTTCTTCATTCACAGAATCTGCTTGAACTGCTTCATCTTTTTTGTTTTCAGTATCTTGTTCTGAAGCTTCTTCTCCATCAATCAAACCAAATTTAGAACGTACTTGCTTATCAATGTCATCAAAGATTTCTGGGTGATCTGCCAAGTATTTCTTAGCATTCTCAGAACCTTGCCCAATTTTTTCATCTTTGTAAGAATACCAAGCTCCTGCTTTTTTGATGATATCCAAATCGCTTGCAATCTTCAAAAGCTCACCAGTCTTAGAAATTCCTTCTCCGTACATAATTTCAACTACGGCTTCCTTAAACGGTGGAGCTACCTTATTTTTTACAACCTTAATCTTAGTTTCTTTACCGACATTGGTTTCTTTTTGGTCACCAGTTCCCTTAATTTGTGTATTACCACGAACATCCAAACGCACTGAAGCATAGAATTTCAGAGCACGTCCACCAGGTGTTGTTTCTGGATTTCCAAACATCACTCCAACTTTTTCACGCAATTGGTTGATAAAGATGGCAATTGTTTTGGTTTTATTGATAGAAGCACCAAGTTTACGCATGGCCTGGCTCATCATACGA
>QWCZ01000911.1_pt1 | contig 13981 bp, 17 predicted proteins | sample 1972651 | NCBI WGS metagenome assembly QWCZ01 (sample SAMN09866695, study PRJNA288562) | Human oral metagenome isolate pre1_saliva, whole genome shotgun sequencing... | isolation source: mouth | host: Homo sapiens | place: USA: California
TTGAATTATATACCAAACAAATTAAAGATATTGAAATTAAAATAACTGATATAGTTAATAATTTAGACACAACACTTCTATCAGTTCCTGGGATAAGTGTTATTGCTTGTGCTATTATATTAGGTGAAACAAATAATTTTGAAAATTTTTCTAGCTCTAAAAAATTGCTTGCATTTGCTGGTCTTGATCCAAAGATAAGACAATCAGGGAATTTTAATGCTTCATCTTGTAGAATGTCTAAAAAAGGTTCTCCATATTTAAGATATGCTTTAATCTTTACTGCTTGGAATATTGTTAGGCATTCAGAAAAATTTAATAAATATTATTCTTTAAAGCACTCACAAGGTAAATCACATTACAACGCTCTTGGTCATGTTGCGCATAAACTAGTAAGAATTTTATTTACATTGATAAAGAAAAACATTTCTTATCAAGAAGAAAAATTAGAATAGTATATATTAGATTTTAACTATATGAAAAATCAAGAGTTTCGTAACTCTAATTTTGTTATGCCCAAAATTTTTATTTAAAATTTTTTAAAAAAGTTCTTGACTTTTCATAGTTGGTCTCCTTAAAATAATATTGCCATTGCAGTGGCATACTTTTTAGAATGTGAAATTGAAATTTCAATTCTATAATCATTCTTTTTACTTTTTAAAATTTTATCCACTTTCTCAGATACAATAACATAGGGTTTTCCTAGATCATCGTTCAATATTTCTAAATCTAAAAGAGAAAACTCTCTAACTCCAGTACCAATGGCTTTAGATATAGCTTCTTTTACTGAAAAAATTCCTGCATAAGTTTCCACTCTATTTCCTCTTTTAATTATATTCTCAAGTTCTCTTTCTGTATAAACTTTATTTTTAAACCCCTCTTTTGATATTGCTTTTTCTATTCTTTCTATTTCAATAATATCATTACCAATACCTATTATCATATCATTCTATATGCCTTTCTAGTATTTTCATTAGTTATTCTAACTACATCTTCATAACTCATATTCTTTAATTCAGCAATTTTTTTTGCAACTTCTTCTGTAAATATAGGTTCATTTCTTTGACCTCTATATGGGGTAGGAGCCATATATGGACAATCAGTTTCTATAACTAATTTTTCTATAGGAATTTCTGAAACAACTTCAACTAATTTTCTTGCATTTTTAAATGTTAGCACTCCACCTATTCCTAAATAAAATCTATCTACCATTCTTTTTGCTGTTTCAACAGAACCTGGATAACAATGTAAAATTCCAGTTATATCTGGAAATTCATTCAATATATTAATAGTATCTTCCATAGCTTCTCTTGTATGAATTACCACAGGTTTATTTAATTTTCTAGCAAGTCTTAACTGTCTTCTAAAAATCTCCCATTGTTCTTCCTTTGGTCTTGTCATCCAATGATAATCTAATCCAATTTCCCCTATTGCTAAAACCTTAGGATTTTTTGCAAGCTCCTCTAATTTCTTTTCAGCCTCATCACTGTATCCCTCTATCTCATCTGGATGAAACCCAATAGTTGCATAAACAAAAGAATATTTATCTGCATATTCCACACCTTTTTCACTACTTTCAAGGTCAAATCCTATATTTACAACAAAATCTAATTTTTCCTCAACTCTTTTTAAAACCTCATCTCTATCTTCATCAAATTGACTCAAATTTAAATGAACATGTGAATCTATTATTTTCATTTTTCCTCTTTTCTGTTTTTATTAATTTTTTAAAATATCTGTAAAATCTTCTTCCTTAAATTTATATTTTTTACCACAAAATTGACATTCGGCTTGAATTTCTGGTTCTTCTTTAAAAATGTTAGTAAGTTCTTCTTTTCCCAATGTTATAATTCCTTTATAAAATCTATCTGAATTACAATCACAACTATATTTTACTTCTTTTTCTTCCAATATTTCATAGTCTTCAACTAAACTGTCATCTTCAGTTTCCATGTCATCATACAAAAGATTAGCTATTTGCTCTAAGCTCATTCCACCTTTCATAAGCTCGTTCATAGGTCTTATTGCCTGAATTTTTCTTTCTAATTTATCTATAAAATCTTCCTCTGCATTTGGTAGAAGTTGAACCATAAAAGCACCAGTACATAAAACTTTACCCTCATTTGTTATATCACTTGCAAAAGATATTACAGTTGGTATTTGTTCTGAATCATAAAAATATGAACAAATATCATTAGCTAATTTTGTATAATCTATATTTGTTATACCAATATATGGTTCTTTTAAGCCCATATCTTTTATTATTCTCATCATTCCATGACCTAGCTCATTAGCATTTTCTTGATTTGTATTTGCTAGATATCCCTTAATACTTCCACTTGAATCTGTACTAACTACTATATTTTCTATATATCCCTCTGTATCAGTTCTTATCGTTAATTTATCTTCTCCTTTTAAAGTTGCTCCCATAAGTATAGCCAAAGTACAAAACTTGCTAAATATTTCTAAAGAAACATCATCATAGTTATGAATTTTTTGAGCTTCTTTTACTACATCTGTTGTGTCAGTTATAAAAAATCTAGCATTTTTACTTATTCCTCTTATTAATCTTGCCATTCTATCCCCCATAATTAATATTATCCTTTAATTTTTCGTATTTCTTTTTATCTATAACTTTTTTAAGTTCTATATTATTACTTATTCTATCATACTTATCTAAATATTTTCTTAATTCTTTTATTTCTTTTTTGCTAAATCCAAAATATTTTAGAGTTAAGTCATCAGCAGTATTAATGCTTAAATCTTTTCTTTTAGGTTCAGATACAACTTTAAAAAATTTTTTTAATTTTTCATAAGTTGCTTGTCCTATTCCTTTTATATCTTTCAAATTCTCTATTTTTTCAAATCCACCGGTTATTTCTCTATATTCTAGAATTTTATTAACATAGCTACTAGCTACACCACGAGATAACATTTCTTGTTTTGTTGCTTTATTTATATCTAAATGTTCCTCCTTATCCTTTCTCATATCTTGAGAGCTCATTATTAATTTATAGTCATCTTTTGATAAATCCTCCGGAGCTGCATACAAATTAAAAAATGTTATACTAAATAGTAAAAAGACTAATATTTTTCTCATTTTTCCCCTCCATATTGATTTTATCTACTTCTCCCAATGCCTTTTTTATATTTTCAGCTATTCTCCTTATAACAGGAACAACAACTGAATTTCCTGCCTGTTTATATAAATGACTTTGAGCTAAATCTTCTGGTAAAACAAAATTTTCAGGATAGCCTTGAAACAAAAAGCATTCCTTGGGTGTTAGCTTTCTAATTCCATATTTTGTTAATACTAAAGGTACATTATGTCCTCCTGTTCCCATATTGGCTGTCAATGTTGGGCATAAATTAGATTTATTTTCTCTCACATACACTCTTCTCCATTGATACAATGTATTTCTATTAACTATATTTTCTTTTAATTCATTATAAAATTTGCAATTATTTTCTGTATAATAGAATTTATCTTCGACTTTCTTATTAAAATCTACAATATCCTCTATTTTTTTATCTAATGTTAAAGGAGTTGGAAATTTAAAATTATTCCAATCCTTTTTAAATTTGAATCCAACTATATATATTCTTTCTCTATTCTGAGGTATGTTACCATACTCACTTGCATTTAAAACCATAGTTTTCAAATCATAACCATAGCTTTCTAACGTTTCTTTTATTACTTTATAAGTATTTCCTTTGTCATGTCCCAATAAATTTTTTACATTTTCGATAAATATAACTCTAGGCATTTTTTTACTTATTAATCTTGCTAATTGAAAAAAAATTTCTCCTCTTTCATCTTCAAACCCCTTTCTATATCCAGCAACAGAAAAAGCTTGACAAGGGAAGCCTCCAACAATAATATCTATATCAGGAATATCTGTTTCATTTATATTTTTAATATCATCTACTACAAGTTTTCCTGAATGATTTTCTTTAAAAGTTTTTGCTGCTTTTTCATCTATTTCATTTGACCATATAGTTTTAAATCCAGCTTGTTTAAAACCTAACTCTATTCCTCCAACTCCAGCAAAAAAACCTGCTACTTTCACTTTTATTTACTCCTCTTCCTCACTAAGATTATTTTGAATTTCAAACTCTTCATAACTTCCTGACTTTAAAAAGTCTAAATAATAATTTCCATTCATATCCTTAGATAATTTTACACTATCTATTCCAATTGTATCTAGTTGCTCTTTAGTTACTAACTCTTTTTTATTTAATTCTAAAATATCTCTTAAAATCCATTTTCCTAAATCTGAATTTGGATTGCTCATCAAACTTTTTCCACCTTGTTGAGCAACTTTCATACTCAAAACTTTTCCATTGGGTAGTTTCACATCAAATGGAGCTGTTTTATTGTCATCCGTATTATATTCAAAAAAATTCTTTTTTATTTTATGTATCCAAGCTGGAATAGGAATATAGACTTCATCTGGATCTCTTTTTCTCCCTTTAGCATTCCACTGATTTAATCCAGATGAGAGCTCAACTTTTTTAGTTCTAGTACTATATAAAGGCAATACAATATAGTCATCTATTTCTAAATTATTTCCATTCTTTAAATCAACATTATAAAATTCTATTTTATCTTTTAGATTTAACAGAAACTCGTAAGGATCTTCAAGTATTTTTACTTCAAAACCATGTAATTTATTTTTTTCATTAGTTATAAATCTTTTTAATAAAGTATTCTTTGATAGACTAAAATTATAATCATGTAATTCATCTGAAAAATGAATTGTACTATTTTTTTGAGATATAATTTCTATCTTATCTATATTTATTAAGTCCATCTTCTCTTCATAAATTGCCATATAATTTTCACTTCTTGTTATCATATGATACATCATATCTTTTAGATTACAAATTTTCATTGTTGACTTTATCCGTTCATTTCTCATCAAGGAAACTTTTTTAATTAATTCCATGCCCTTTAAGTCTCTAAATAAATAAGAGTCCTTATTAAATTCTGCTATTTTCTGAAAAGTATTCCCACTACTTTGCAAAAAAGTTTTCAAACCTACTCCTATTCCATTTTTACTAGCATCTACAGAAATATCACTTCTTGATAAATTATCCGCATTAAAAGATTTACAAAATATATTTTCCATTGCACGATAATATAAAAAAGGATTTTTACTGTCTGCAAACATATTAGATAAAGAACCTGTTATATCTAATAAATCTATATATAATTTTTTATTTTTTTCTTCCTGCTCTAAGAAAAAAAGACTCTCCATTCTCTTCCTCCACTAACTATTCTTATATTTCTCAAACATCTCTATTTTCTCACTACATCTCTTATCAAGTTCTCTTATATATAAAGCTGGGTCTTTTGGGTTTACATATCTCTCAATATAGTCTATACCATTTCTTTCTTCAACCACAACCTTACTTATTCCTCCACCACCTAAAGCCATTGTATTTTGGTTTTCCTCAATCATTTCAATATTAAATATAGATTCTTTACCCTCTTTAGAATAACCTATATTTTCTCCCCACTCTATTATATTTTTTTGTCTATACATATAATAAGGTTTCATATTTTTTTCTTTCACTATTTCTTCTATTTTTTCTTCAATTAAAGCTCTATCTATATTTTCTCTATCCTGACTTTCCTTAAATAATTTTGAAGCTCTTTTAAATGACAAACAATGGATAGTTAAGTTATCTATATCATACTTTTTAATTTCTTCTACTGTTGCAATAATTTCCTCAGTTGTTTCTTCTGGTAAACCGATTATGAAATCCATATTTACTATAAAGTTTAATTTTTTAGCTTCTTTATAAATTAAATCAAAGTTTTCTCTATTAAACTTTCTATTTACTCTTTTTAAAGTATCTAAATTAAAAGATTGTGGATTTAAACTAATTCTATCTACAGAATATTTTTTCAATATTCTTAATTTATCAATGTTAAGAGAATCTTCTCTCCCTGCTTCAAATGTAAACTCCTTAACTGTTGACATATCTATATTTTCTATAAATGTTTTTAACACTAAATCTAAATCTTTTTCATTTAAAGTGCTTGGTGTCCCTCCACCAAAATAGATAGAGGATATTTTTTTATCATATGTTTTTAAATATCTTCCCACAATTTCTATTTCTTTTAATAAAGCTAAAACAAAATCATCATAAAATCTTCCAACTCCGCCATTTATTTCATATGAAGCAAAAGAACAATACTTACACTTAGTTGGACAAAAAGGAATCCCTACATATAAATTTATATACTTTTTATCCATTAGCTCCATTTCTTTTTTTACAACTGTCTCCATTAAATCTATTTTTTTATCTGTTACCATATAAAAATTTTTTAATATTTCTCTAGCTTCATCATAAGTACAAGAATTTACAAGTAACCTTCTTAATACTTTAGTTGGCCTTACTCCCATTAAAGAGCCCCAAGGATATTTAACTTCCATCAATTTTAAAAGACTTATCTTTGCCATTGTGAGAACTTGGTCTTCGATTTTGCTTCCTAAATTTTTATATTCAAATTCTATTTTTTTATTTAATTTTTCTATTTTTGTTTCTATTTTTATAATTTCTTTAGTTTCATACACTTCAAAAATTATCTCTTCATTTAATAAAGTGGGAAGCATTACTCGAGAAAACTCTTCAATACTTCTGGTGTTTAATTCTTTATTTGATTTTATTAACAAATTTCTTCCTCTCATTCTAGTAATTTCTTATATTTTTCTTTTGTCATCATATTATTTTCAATTCCACTTTCAATTAAAACTGGAATTTGATTAAATTTATTGGTCAATATCAAATTTGATATAGCCTTAGTATTATTTAATATTTCAAAAATTGGTACTACTTTATTATTTTTATTTATTAATTCTTGTGAAAAAATAAATCTAAGCACAGATGATAACTGTTCTTTTACATAAGTTCTCTTATCTTCTGCCACCATAGATAACATTCTATTTATACTTTCAACTGTATTCATAGTATGTAAAGTTGAAAAAACTAAATGTCCTGTTTCTGCCAATGTCAATACAGCTGACAAACTTTCTTCATCTCTAATTTCTCCAACCATCACAATATCCGGATCTTGTCTTAATGAGCTTTTTAAAGCTTTTCTAAAACTTTCTGTATCTTCTCCTATTTCTCTTTGAATAATTATAGATTTTTTATTTTTATATACATACTCTACAGGGTCTTCAATAGTTAAAATTTTATAACTATACTTTTCATTAAATTTTTCTATAATATTTGCAAGTGTTGTGGATTTCCCACTCCCAGTAATTCCTGTCACCAAAACTAATCCATCTTTTAAATTTAATATTTCCTCATCTAAAACTTTATTTATAAAATTTTCTTCTAAATTTACAGGCTTATTATTAATTATTCTAATTACCAAGCCTATTTTTCTCATAGATTCAAAAATACTAACTCTGTATCTATTATTATTTTTGTCAGTATAAGCAAAGTCCTTATCTACATATTCTTTTTTATCTGTACTTAAATGATTATTTTTATTGACACCTATATTATAGAGAATTTCATTATGAAAAATACTCCAAATATCAATGTCTTTTAAGATATCATTTTTAAATTTATCTGAAGAAATCAACTCTCCCTTTACCCTAAAATAAATTTTTTCGTTTTCTAAAATATGAATATCTGATGCTCCTATTCCTCTTCCATAAGTTAAAATTTCATCAAACATAATACACCCCTATTTTATCATATTTTTTTATTTTCTTCTGAAAGAAATTGCTTCCATCAAATGTTTTCTATTTATATTTTCTTCTCCATTTAAATCTGCAATAGTTCTTGCTATTTTTAGAATCTTATCAAAACTTCTTGCTGATACTTTCAATTTTTCTAAAACTGTAACTAAAAACTTTTTATCTTCTTCATCAATAGCACAATATTTTTTTAATTCATATTGATTAATCTTTGCATTTACTTTATTTTCACCATATCTTTTTCTTTGTATTTCTCTTGCCTTAATTACTCTTGCTTTTATATCCTTGCTTTTTTCTTCAATTTTCGAATTAACAAGTTCATCTTCACTTAGCCTTTTTATTTCTATTACTAAATCTATTCTATCCAATATCGGCCCAGATAATTTTTTCATATACTTTTCAACTTCATAACTTGAACACTTACAATTATCTTCAAAATACATACCACAAGGACAAGGATTTGAAGTTGCTACCAATAAGAAATTAGTTTTAAATTCCACTCTATACATAGCTCTAGTTATACTAACTATTCCATCTTCAAGAGGTTGTCTTAATGCTTCTAATACAGAACGATTAAATTCACTCATTTCATCTAAAATTAAAATTCCACCACTAGCCAAACTTATTTCACCGGGTAGAATTTTCTTACCTCCACCAACCATAGCAGCAAGTGTTGTACTATGATGTGGCATTCTTACTGGTCTTTTAGAAATTATAGGTCTTTTTTCATTCAATTCCCCTGCTATACTATGTATTTTAGTACTCTCTATAATTTCATCTTCTTCCATCTCAGGAAGTATACCTATCATTCTTTTAGCAAGCATTGATTTTCCAGAGCCAGGACTTCCTATTAACAATATATTATGACCACCTGCAGCTGCTATTTCCATAGCTCTTTTTGCTAAATATTGACCTTTAACATCTGAAAAATCTAATATATCATCATCATATTTATCTTCTTGTATTTTTTCAAACTCTAATTTCTCTCCAGTATTCATGAAATTAACTACATCTGAAATATGTTTTACAGGAACTATTTCAACTCCATCTATAAGACTTGCTTCATTTCTATTTTCCCAAGGTATAATTACTCCCTTAAATTTCTTTTCTTTTGCAAGAATAACACTATTTATAACACCATTAACTCCCTTTACTGCTCCATCAAGAGAAAGTTCTCCAACAAAGATATAATTTTCTATAATTTTATTTGTATCTTTTAAAAGTTTCATAGTTAATATTATTCCAATAGCAATAGCTAAATCAAACTGAGCTCCTTCTTTTTTTATACCTGCCGGAGATAAATTAACTACAATTTTCTGTGGTGTAATATCGTAATCTGAATTTTTTAATGCTGCTTTTACTCTGAATTTACTTTCTAAGATAGCTGTATCTCCCATTCCAACAATTGAAAACATAGGTAAACCCCTTGAAATATCTATCTCTACTTCAACTAAATATGTCTCTAAACCTAAATAACTACTGCTGAAAATTTTTTTATTCATAATTCAACTCCTATTATTTACTTTTTTTATAGAAAATGTTAAAATGAGTGACTATATTTTTTGGAGGATAAAATGACTGCTTTTAATCTTTTTATGACAGCACTTGCTCTTGCAATGGACGCAATGTCTCTTGCTATTTATCAAGGTATTGCTTCAACAAATTCAAATAAAAAAATTAATTTTTTTAAAATATCTATAACTTTTGGACTTTTTCAATTTTTAATGGCTTTAATAGGTTCTATTTCTGGAAATTTATTTATCTACTATATTTCTACCTATTCAAAATACATTTCCTTTTTTATTTTCTTATTTTTAGGGCTTATGATGTTAAAAGAAGCTTTTAAAGGAGAAGATATGAAATACGATGAAAACACATTAGATTTTAAAACACTTTTCATCATGGGAATTGCAACTAGTCTTGATTCATTACTTGTAGGATTGACTCTTGCTATTTTACCCTTTCATCAAACTCTTCTGTATACAATCAAAATTGGAATTATAACTTTTATTATATCTGGTATTGGTTTTATATTAGGTAATAAAACAGGGGATTTCTTAGGAAATAAATCTCATTTTATTGGTGCTTTCTTACTTTTATTTATTGCTATAAAAACTATAGTTTAATATTTATATTGACAATAAAACTATTTAACTATATAATAATTTTATTATAAAATTAGAAAGAGGTGATACTATGAATACATGTAGAAACTTCAAGAGAGACGATTTTAATAGAATTTTAGAAAGAAAAATAACTAAAAAATTGATTACTACTGCAACTATTCTTGCTAGTATCGGTATTTTAAATAAAACATTTTAATGAATAAAGTCTCTTGACAGCCGTATGAGTTCTCCGAGCTCAATGAACATAGGCTCTTTAAACTAATACAGACATCAGATACTGATTTTCATTATTTAATTTTATACTTTCCTATAAAGTAGAAAAAGGAACTAGTAAATAGTTCCTTTTATTTTTCTGCTTTAATAACTTTTGCTAGGACTCCATTTACAAATTCATATGCTTTAGTGTCTCCGTACTCTTTTGCTAATTCCACAGCTTCATTCACAGAAATTTCTGTTGGTACATCTTCTTCTAACAATTCATAAACTGATATTTTTAATAGAGTTCTCTCTACTAGTCCTATCCTATCTAAGCTCCAGTTCTCCATATTTTCTGAAATAATTTTTTCAATTTTTTCATTTTTTTCTTGTATTCCACTTATATATTTTTCTATAAAAGCTAATTCTTCTCCATTTAATTTAGGTCTAAGTTCCTCATCTCTGACTATATATTGGTCATAAATAACTTTTATTCTTTCCTTCGAATTTTCATCAGCTTCAACTTCAAAAATAATTTTAAAAAGTTCATCTCTAACTAGTCTTCTTCCACTCTTTGGCTTTCTTTCTACTTCATCAAAATTCTCACTCATCAATTAATCCTCTTTCAGCCTATTTATAATAGCTTTTTTTACTCTTTTTACAAAATTTGAGTCTGCTAACTTATACCCAATAAAAGCAAAAGCAAATATGATGATAGCCTTGAATAAACCGTAGCTAACAACAGTAAGCCCTACTATAAATCCCAGAATAGTTCCATAAACTTTTTTCCAATTATTAATAATTTTTTCAATTAAAATTTCTAAAATATTGTCTGGCATCTAAATATTCTCCTCTACATCACTATATTGTTTGTTGACTTCTTTTTCAACTTCTTTCTCTTTAATACCTAATTTAGATATATTTACTAGCACTTTGCTTACATCAACGCCAACATTTTCTGTTAATTCTTTTTTTACCATAGCTTGGACTTCTTCTATTTTAGCACTTATATTCAACTTAGCTAATAATTCAAATTTTATATAAACTAAAAATTTTTTCCCTTTTAATTCACTATTAACTTTTATTCCAGTTATATCAACATCTCTTCTCAATAAATCTGCAACATAATTATTGATAGTGTTTCTTGAAATTTTTAATGTCCCATTTTCAGTCTTTTTTTCATAGTCTTTTTTTCTTTCAAAAATAGAGAAAAATTTGATAAGACATATAAAAATATAAATAGTTGAAATAACCAATACAGCCATTTTAAATTCAAAAGCTGTTATTTCTTTTAAATCCAAAAATGGATTTTCAAATATAAATTGATTAGGTAAAAGTATATAATTTATACTAACAAGAGATATTAAAAATATACCTAGCCAAGCCAAAAGAAATATTAGTTTTTTTAACATATACACCACCCAAAATTAGTCTTCAAAATCTTCTGATGTTTCAACAGTTTCTTCGATTCTAACATTTTGGACATAGACATTCACTTCTACAACCTTTAACCCACTAAGTTTAGAAACTTCTTCTAAAACTGCTTTTTGAACTTCTTCTGCAACTTCAGGAATTCTGTATCCATATTTTATAACTAAATATACTTCTATACTGCATTCAACTTCTCCAACTTCAACTTTTATACCATTAGTTGGTCTTTTTTTCCCTAATATTTTGCTAACTTCATCTACAACTCCACCAGCTAATTTATACACACCCTCAACATCTGCTGCTGCTTTTGCTGCTATAGTTTTTACCACATCATCTGCTATTCTTATATTTCCTAATTCTGACATAAAAACACCTCCATATTGTTTCAAAAAATAAGCATACTATAACTCAATAATTATAGTATATTTTAATTATATAAAATTTTTTCACATATAGCAATAGCTTTTTATTTCTACAATAATTTTTTCTTGGAGATTACTTCCACAACTCTTCCATTGACCCTAAAATATTCTTGCATATCTCCTGATATATCTATATCATCATATTCTGGATTGTCACTTTTTAAGCTTATAATTCCCAATTTTTCTTTAACTTCTAATCTTTTTATATATGTTTCATCATTATATGTGATTACATATATCTTATTTTTTACATATTCAAGATTATCTGGGTCGACCAAAGCAAATTGTCCATCTTCAAGTGTTGGATACATACTATTCCCTGTTATTTCTACAAAATAACTTCTTTTAGAAAAATTCCCTTTTAATACCGGCATATAATAGTCAGGGCTTTCCATATTTATATATCCTCTTCCTGCACTTGCTTTTCCATAAACAGGCAAATTTAAAATCTTATCATTTTCTATAACTTTTCCGGCATCTTCATTTTGAAACATTTTTGGTAATATTTCTTTCAAGTATTCTTTTTTTAATTTTGATTTTTCTTCAGGATAAATATCTACAATTTTTTCAATAAATGTTTTTGAAATAGGAGCTGTCCCTTTTTCTATCTTATCTATAAAAGTAAAGTGTAGTTCCATTTTTTCTGCTAGACTTCTTAAACTATCTTTATTTTTTAATCTTATTTCTTTTAAAAACTTTCCAAAACTCATAAAAACCTCCAAAGAGTATACAATTTAATATACATAAATTATAACAAATTTTATTTTTTTTGTCTATATAAAAGTATCCATTCTCATTCTCATTTTATTTTTATTTTCATTTTTCCTAAAATTACTATTTTGTACAATCAATAAAATACTTTAGCAGACATTCCTTTGAACTAATACGGACATCAGAGACTAATAAGCATTTAATTTTATACTTTTCTATAAAAAATAAAAAAATTTTTATTGACTTTGTATATAAAATATGATACAGTTATGTCAAATAGAAATGTAGATTATTTTATATACAAAAAGGAGATGTTTTATATGCATTGCTTAGAATTTAAAAGAAAATTTAATTTATTAACTGATGATGAAATATTTTTTATATCTCAACTAACTTTAAAAGAAGCTATTAATTTTCTAAAATCAATATAATTCCATACTTACTTTTAATAATACAAAAATAATAGTATAAACAAGAAAGTAATTATAAATTGATAAATTTAATATTAATTTATAATTACTTTTTTTATTCTATAAGAAAATATAAAATTAAATAATTAAAATTAGTCTCTGGCGTCCGTATTAGTTCGAAGAGCCTGTGTTTATTGAGCTCGTAGAACTCATACGGCTGTCAAGAGACTTTATTTATTTTACATAAATTATATAAGAAAGTATAAATACAAAAAACAAAAAAACTTTCAAATAAAATTTTATTTTTTAAAATTTTATGGTATAATAAAACTAATAAAGTAAAAATAATTGTTTTTATTCTGAAATAAAACATATAGTTTAAGGGAGGTCTTATTATGGTTTGTACAAGTATGAGTATGTATGTTGGAGAATTTGTTGGAACAACACTTTTATTATTGTTAGGGAATGGGGTTAATATGACTTGTAGCCTTAAACATAGCTATGGAAAAGGTGGAGGATGGATAGTTACCACTTTTGGTTGGGGTTTTGCTGTAATGATTCCAGCTTATGTTACAGGTTGGGTATCTGGACAAATGTTAGGTGGAATTGTTGGAGCAACTTTAGCTTATCTTACTTATAAAGTTCAAATGGATGAAGAACCTGAAGCAGGGGTAAAACTTGGAGTTTTCTCAACAGGACCTTCTATTGATGCACCAATATGGAATATAGTTACAGAAGTTATTGCTACTGCCTTATTGCTAATAGGTGTATTGGCAATAGGTTATGGAGAAGTTGGAATACAAGCAGGTAATGGAGCATTTTTTGTAGGACTTTTAATTGTTGTATTAGGTATGGCAACAGGAGGAGCAACAGGATGTGCACTTAATCCAGCAAGAGATTTAGGACCAAGAATAGCTCATGCTATACTTCCAATAAAAGGAAAAGGTGGTTCTAATTGGAAATAT
>QWCZ01000872.1_pt1 | contig 13955 bp, 11 predicted proteins | sample 1972651 | NCBI WGS metagenome assembly QWCZ01 (sample SAMN09866695, study PRJNA288562) | Human oral metagenome isolate pre1_saliva, whole genome shotgun sequencing... | isolation source: mouth | host: Homo sapiens | place: USA: California
TATCCACTTGCAGATAAAGTTAAATTTTGAGTTGGTCTGAATTCATAATCTAAAGTATAACTTTTATCTTTAGTTCCCAAATCCATATTAAGCCCTGGTTCTTTTCTATTTTCTTTTAATTTTTCAACAGGGATTTGGTTTGTAGAATCTTGTTTTATATCACTAAATCTAGTCTGTAATCTAAATCTATTTTTTTCATTTAATTTATAATCAAATCCTAACAAATAAATTTTATTTTCTTTTTCTTCGTGTTCTCTATAATCTTCACTATTAAGATAACTAAATCCATAGTTCACATAAAGATTTTTATTAAAATTATATCCCCCTGCAAAACCAAAATTTCTATTATCATAAGAACCGTAAGCTAAATCCATAAAAAAGTTATCTCTTGTTACATTTGAATTTGTTGAAATGCTAACGACTCCTCCAACAGATCCACTACCATAAAGAGTTGCTCCTCCACCAGGAATGATTTCAATTTTTTTTATTGTTTCAACTGGGATTGCATTTATAGGTAAGCTTGCCATTGTTTCTTCTGTTGGATTGATACTAATACCATCAACTAAAACTTTAACTCTACTTAGAGATTTTTCTCCACTACCTCTCATATCTATTCTTGGACCAAAAGCTGTATTTTGTACTACAACACCTGGAGCATCCCTTAGAATATCTTCAACATTTTTATAATTTCTTTCTCTAATTTTTTCTTGAGTAATAACAAAAGTATTTTTTTGTTCTTTTGGTATCAAACTATAATCAGCTACCCTTGGGCTTCCTTTTATTACAGATTTATCTAGCTTAATAGTTTCTTCTGCCAATAAAGGTAGTGCTGAGATAATACTAAGTAAAATTAATAATTTTTTCATTATTATTTCCCCTTTCAAAATTTCTATATGAATAAATTTTATAATTCAAATTATATTATTTTATGTTATTTAATTTGTCAATATATTATTTTAGGAGTGTCTTAAAAAGTACTGTTTTCTTCTTGCACATTTTTTTTATTTTTTTATTACTAATAGTTTGTATAAAATAAAAAAATCTATCTATGTATTCCAAACATAAATAGATTTTTTATTTTAATTTTTATTTTTTAATAATCTGGGTTAGTCATATATTGAACTATGTCATTAACAAGCTCAGCAGTTTTTCCATTTGTATCATTTAACGGATTGAACTCTGTAATGTCCGCTGATGTGACTGAATAATTTTTAAATGCAAATTTCAATGACTTAAACATTTCATCATAAGACATACCATTTCTAACAGGTACTGAAACACCTGGAGCAATTTCAGGATCAAAGACATTCATATCAATACTTATATGTAAATTATCTACTTGCAAGTAATCTTTTAATTCTTCTAAAACATTGTCTATACCTTTTCTTAAAATTTCATCATAATAAACAATTTTTACTCCAGTTTTTTCTATAATTTTTCTTTCTTCTATTTCAACTTCTCTTGCACCGAAAATTACAACATTTCTGCTATCAATCTTAGCACCTTCATAGAAACAATTTACAAGATCTCTATCTCCTAAACCTTGAAGTAAAGCTAAAGGCATTCCATGAATATTTCCTGTCAATGTACTTTCAGGAGTATTCATATCCCCGTGGGCACTTATCCATAGTACTCCAATTTCTTTTTCAAGAGACACACCAGATATTGATCCCAATGAAATAGAATGGTCTCCTCCAATAAGTATAGGTCTATATCCATCGATAACAGCTTCATTAACTCTTTTAGCAACTTTTTCACAAGTATCTAAGATTGTATTTTTGAATTTCAATTTCTTATCATTGAAGTCTTCTTTTTGTCTTTCAACTGTAATCAATTCCATTTCATCAAATGTATCTGGATAAGTTTGTAGAAGTTCATCAGGTCCAAATTCAGTTCCAGTTTTATTTGCTCCAAGATTTGTTTGTACTCCGATTAAAATATTTTTCATTTTTTCAGTATATAAGTAAACGGCATCTTCCTCTTCAATTACATTTATAGTTTGAAGTTCTGGATCTTCCATACCTTGAATATGTAGATCGGCTTCTTTTAATTCTTCGATGTGGTCAATGATATCTTGACTGATTCTTTCTCCTGCTATAATTATTGGGATACCAGGAGGATAAGCCATAATCATTTCTCCAGAAATTTTTCCAACACTTTCTTTGAAAGGAACTTTATTTTTCTCACTGTAAAAAGCTTCTCTTGGCATCAAAACAAATTCTGGAATTGCTGGTAATTTTATAACATTTTTTTCCAATTTTTTTCCTATACCAAAATATCTTTTGCTAATATCTCTCAAAGCATCAAGCAATTTATCAACACTTTCTTGAGTGTCTCCGATTGTAATAAGACCTAAAGTATTATAGTAATCTGAAAGCTCCATTTGGATATTATAGTCATCTACAAGTAAACTTTCTAATTCTCCACCCTTTAGCCCTAGTTCTTTGGCAGAAATTGTAATCTTTGTTGGATCAAAAGCAAAGAAACCTTCTTTTCCAACTAATTCTTCTCCAAAACAATAAATTCCTGGTATTCTATTTGCCTCTCTTCTAAAATATTTTGCAAGTTCTATTGTTTTTGTTAAAAGTTCACGACCTTGAGTTGCAATTTGCCTTCTTGCACAATCAAGAGAAGCCATAAGAGGATATGATGGAGATGTTGTATGAAGTAAACTTAAAATTTGTTTTACTTTTTCAACATCAACTCTATCTGAATTTACATGAATTAAAGACATTTGAGTCATAGCACCTAAAATTTTATGAGTACTTTGTGTACAAATATCTGCTCCAGCATCTACAGCTGAAACTGGTAGCTCATCATGGAAATGTAAATGAGGTCCATGAGCTTCATCTACTATCAAAGGTATGTCATAGCTGTGAACTATATCAGCAATTTTCTTTATATCTGTTGCTACTCCATAATATGTAGGATTTATAATTAAAACAGCTGCTATATCGGGATCTTGTTTTAACATATTTTCAACCGTTTGAGGTTTAACTCCCAAAGCTATTCCTAAATTTTCATCTATTTCTGGGTTCATGTATACAGGTTCAGATCCACTTAAAATTATCCCTGCTGAAACTGACTTATGAACATTTCTTGGTACTAATATTTTTTCTCCAGCTTTTACAACTGACATTATCATTGCCTGAATTGCACCCGATGTTCCATTCACAGCAAAAAAACTATGTTTTACTCCGTAAGCATCTGCAACTAATTCTTGAGCTTCTTTAATACAACTTTTTGGATGATGTAAACCATCAACCATTTTAAAAATTGTTACATCCATTGAAAACGGAGCTTCTCCCATAAATTTATAAAATTCCTCGTCTACTCCTTTTCCTCTTTTGTGTCCTGGCACATGAAACGGTAAAATATTTCTCCCCACATATTCATCTTTCAAAACTGTAAACAACGGTGTTTTATTTTGATCTAACTTTGACATATCCTCCTCCTTTTATTTCTGTAATTTTCAATATTTTTCAAATACGATGTATTCTATAATTATGTGAATAAAATGTCAAGAAAAAATAAAAATAAAACTAAATACAAAAAATGCTTGAAAAAATTTTCAAGCATTTTGTAATATTTTTATTAAATTTTATTCTCCTTGATAATTTTCAGGGAACATTATTCTTTCTACACCTTCAATAATTATATGAAGTATCATCATATGAATTTCTTGTACTCTATCAGATGTTTTCCCAGGAATCACAAATTCATAATCACACATTCCCTTTAATTTCCCACCATCTTTACCAAGTAACCCAACTGTAACAAGTCCTTGAGCTTTCGCTTGTTCAACAGCTTTAATAACGTTTGGAGAATTTCCACTTGTCGAAATTCCTATGAACATGTCTCCTTCTTGTCCATAAGCTTCAACACCTTTTGAAAAAATATATTCAAATCCATAGTCGTTAGCAACACAAGTGATATGAGATGGATCTGAAATTGATATTGCAGGCAATGCTCTTCTCTCTTTTCTAAATCTTCCCGTAAACTCTTCAATAAAATGCATTGCATCACAATTACTTCCCCCATTTCCACAAATCAAAACTTTTTTTCCTTTTGTGAAAATATCTGCTAACTTTTCTGCAACTTTTTGAGTTTCTTTTCTTTCTTCTTCTTCTTCAATAAATTTTTTTAATAATTCTAATTCTGTTTTGTACGAAGATACTAAATTCATAACTACCTCCTTCTAGTATTTTCTAGACTCCATAGCAATCTTATGATTTTTAATAATTGCAATAAACTTATTTATTTGTGACAAATCTTTTTTATCTTTTGTAATTATTATTTCATAACCATCTTTTACTTCATCTATTTTACTGATTACTTTAAATTCACCTTTTTTTATTTCTTTAGATACAGCATAATAAGGTAGAATTACATTCCCTATCCCTTCTCTTACCATTCCTTTTATCACTTCTAAATTTCCACTAACATCTATTTTTGTATCGAAATTAATTCCATATTTATCTTCAATAACTTCAATAGCTTTAGTATTGTTTGGTATAGTACTTCTAGTTATTAATGGAGCAGTTTCAGCTTCTTCGATATTAACATACTGCTTTGAACTTACAAAAACATATGGACCTTTTTCTACCGATATAATTTCTAAGTTAGGATCTGTGATATGTTCACTATCTATTATTATTATATCAAGTTCTCCTTCTTTCAAAAGCTTTAAAAGATGATTCTTATTTGAAATTGTAAGATTGTATTCTATTTCTTGGTGGGTAGCTGAAAAATCTTTCATCAAGGTTGGTAGCAGTGGTTCAGCAATTATTGACGATGCTCCCACAGCTATCCTTGCTCTATCTATTTCTATTACTCTTGCTATTTCTTTTTCGGCTCTTTTTACTTTCTCAAAAATATCTTCAGCCATTTTATATAATGTTTCTCCTATATAGGTAAGCTTAATTTTTTTTGAGCTTCTATCGAATAACTTTACTTTTAATATATCTTCAAATTTTTTTACTTGTATTGACACAGCCGATTGGTTTATATAAAGTTTTTCAGCAGCTTTAGTGAAACTTTTTGCCTTAGCCACTTCATAAAATATTTCTAAATAATGTAAATCCAAGGTTATCACCCCTACCTAATTATATTAAATTCTATCGTTTTTTATTTTATCACACTTATTTTATAATTTCTATTAATTTTTAATATTAATAAGATATATAATTACATTTTATTTAAAACAGGTATTCCTAAAAGAGATAAACTTTCTTTTAAAACTTCTCCCGTCTTTTTAATTAGAATAGCTCTTGACTTTAAAATTTCTGGCTCTTGATTTAATATTGGACAATTATTGTAGAAACTATTTAATTTTTTTGACAAGTCATACATATAGTCAGCTATCAAATTTGGCTTAAAGCTTTCAGCAGCTTTCAAAACTGACATTGGAAATGCTAATAAATGAGTAGCCAATGCTCTTTCATATCTATTTCCAACTTTTATATTTATATCTTCTAAAACTATATTTTGTTCTGCTACTTTTCTCAAAATTGATTGTATTCTTGCATAAGTATATAATAGGTAAGGAGCTGTATTTCCTTCAAAACTTAGCATTTTATCCCACTCAAACATGATATCACTTTGCTTGTTTTGTGATAAATCTGCATACTTTACAGAACTTACTCCAACAACCTCAGCAATATTTTGTTTTTCTTCTTCTGTTAAGTCTGATTCTTTTCCATTTTTTCTATTTTCTTCTTCTTTTTCAGTCAAAACAATGTATGCTCTATTATGAGCTTCATCCAACAATTCTTCAAGTTTTATTACATTCCCCTTACGAGTTGATAAAACTTCGTCTTTAAATCTTATGATACCAAACCAAATATGATATTTTTCAATATCCCAACCTAACATTTCTGTTATTTTGAAAAATTGTTTAAAATGGTCTTGTTGTCTTGCATCTGTAAGATAAACTAACTTATTAACATCATAAGTATCTTTTTTAAATTTTACAGTTGCTATATCCGATGTTGAATATAGATATGCTCCATCTTTCTTTTGAACTATGCAAGGAAATAATTTATCCTCCTCTGGGAAGAAAACTACCTTTGCTCCGTCATCATCTACTGCAATTTTCTTATCCACTAATTCCTTAACAACATCTGCCATCATATCATTATAAAATGATTCACCATAATAAGTATCAAAATGTATATCCAATCTTTTATATAATTTATTATATTCTTTTAAAGATTCTGTTATAAACTCTTTCCAAAGTTTTGTATTTGCTTCCTCTCCATCTTGTACTTTTTTTAATTCAGCTCTTGCCAAATCTTCAAGAGAAGGGTCTTTTTCTGCTTCTTCTGAAAATTTAACATAAACTCTTTCAAGCTCTTCTATAGCATTTTTTTCATAAGCTGCTCTATCAAGCCAATTTCTATATCCTACTATCAATTTACCAAACTGTGTTCCCCAGTCTCCAATGTGGTTATCTGCAACAACATCATAACCTAGATATCTGTAAATTCTACTTACTGACTCACCTATAATAGTAGATCTCAAATGTCCAATGTGCATTCTCTTTGCTATATTTGGAGATGAAAAATCTATAATAACTTTACCTTTTCTGTTTAGAAAGGAATAATCATAGGTCTCCCCTATTTTATTTATAGAGTTAGATAGAAATTTGTCTGTTAAGAATATATTTATGAAACCTGGTCCTGCAACTTCTAATTTTTCTACAACTTCCCCATAAGGAAAATTATTCTTTATTTCCTCAGCTATTTTTCTCGGGTTATCTCCAATTATTTTTGAATTTATCATAGCAAAATTACATTGATAATCTCCAAATTTTTCATCCGTTGCAACAGTTATTTCAACTGGTTTTAAATCTTTATTCGGAAATAATTTCCCAACGATTTCTTGAAAAATATCACTCAATTCTCTAGTTATTATTTTCATAAATAAACTCTCCTTATCTAAATCTATATAAAATAAAAAAATCCGACCTATCGCCTCATTACGGTTTTAGTCGCCAAAACCAAAAAGTGGTAGTCAGATATCAAAAACATACAGTATCCGTAATATCAAAATGATATTCGTGATGTCTCTGAGCTATTAAAGACAGAGCCAACCCCATGACGACATCAGACCCAAAACCTCCTGGAAATAGCGGTAAGGTCAGAACTATTAAATTTATTATAGCACATCTTGTTAAAATTACAAGTATAATAAGAATTTTTTTCTAATTTTAGTCTAATAATGGTCAAATTTTCATTTTAATTTCACTATAATTTTATAAAAAAATATGATAGAATTGATTATCAATTTTATAAAGAATTAATTTTTTAGGAGGAGTTATGGAAAAAACTAGAGTTATCTTTTTTGATATAAAAGATTATGATAAAGAATTTTTTAAAAAATATGGTAAAAATTATGATTTTGAAATGACATTTTTGCAAGTTAGACTTTCAGAAGAAACTGCTCATTTAACAAAAGGATATGATGTTGTATGTGCATTTACAAACGATGATATAAATAAAGAAACTATTGATTTAATTTCTGAAAATGGAATAAAACTTTTAGCAATGAGATGTGCTGGATTTAATAATGTTTCTTTAAAAGATATTCATAACAGATTTAAAGTTGTAAGAGTTCCAGCTTACTCACCTCATGCAATAGCAGAATATACAGTTGGACTTATTTTAGCGATCAATAGAAAAATTCATAAAGCCTATGTACGTACTAGAGAAGGAAATTTTTCGATCAACGGACTTATGGGAATAGATCTATATCAAAAAACAGCTGGAATTATAGGAACTGGTAAAATTGGTCAAATCTTAATAAAAATGCTAAAAGGTTTTGATATGAACGTAATAGCTTATGATCCATTTCCAAATCAAAAAATTGCTGATGAACTTGGATTTAAATACGTAAGTTTAGATGAGCTTTATGCAGAAGCTGATGTCATTTCTTTAAACTGCCCTCTAACTAAAGAAACAAAATATATGATCAATAGAAGATCTATGTTAAAAATGAAAGATGGAGTTATGATTGTAAATACTGGAAGAGGTGCATTAATTGATTCAGTTGATTTAGTTGAAGCTTTAAAAGATAAAAAAGTTGGAGCAGCTGCTCTTGATGTTTATGAAGAAGAAGAAGAATATTTCTTTGAAGATAAATCTAGCCAAGTTATTGAAGATGATATTTTAGGAAGACTTTTATCTTTCCACAACGTTTTGATGACTTCACACCAAGCATATTTTACAAAAGAAGCTGTTGAAGCTATTACAGTTACAACTTTAAATAATATTAAAGCCTTCGTTGAAGGAAAAGAACTTTTAAATGAAGTACCACAAAATTAATTGTATTAATTATAATTATTTTTAAATTTTTCTTTATATCAAATATTTTTTTTAAATAATACTTGATTTTTTTTCATTAACTGTTATAATGATATATGACTTAATAAGTAAAGAATATAAATTAAAATATAATATTAGGAGGAAATTAGAATGAATAAAATTAGTTTAGTTTATTACAGTTCAACTGGTAATACTCACGCTATGGCAGAAGCTTTAAAAGAAGGAATTGAATCAGCAGGAGGAACAGTTGAAGTATTCAAAGTAGACGAAATGAATAAAGATGTTGTATTTGCTAGTGATGTTATAGCAATGGGATCTCCAGCTTGTGGATCAGAAGTTATTGAAGAAAATTATTTTGTACCTTTTATGGAAGAAGATGGAGCAAAATTTAATGGTAAAAAAGTATACATCTTCGGATCTTATGGTTGGGGTGGCGGAGAATATGCTGACAACTGGAGAGCTCAATTAGAAGGATTTGGAGCTGTTATAGTTGATATGCCTGTTCTTGCTAACGAAAATCCAAGTGATGATGAATTAGAACAATTAAAAGCTATCGGTGCTAAATTGGTTAATGCATAATTAAAAAATAATTAATCTCTCAAAAGCTGCACAAATTAATTTGTGCAGCTTTTTTTATTAAAATTTAATCATTCTTTATTTTTTTCAAATTTTATTCAAAAAAACATTGAAAAAAAATGATAAATCTATTATCATAGTAAAGTGAGATTTAACGGTTTTATATTAAGGAGGATTAGATGTATTGCTGTACAAGAATAAATGATGATATTGTTTGGATTGGTGTAAACGATAGAAAAACTGAAAGATTTGAAAATTATATTCCATTAGATGCGGGGGTAACTTATAACTCATATTTAATATTAGATGAAAAAATTTGTATCATTGATGGTGTTGAAGTTGGAGAAGATAATGACTTCTTAGGAAAAATTGAAGCGACTATAGGAAACACTCCTGTAGATTACATAATAGTTAATCACGTTGAACCAGATCATTCAGGTTCAATAAAAACTATGCTTAAAATTTATCCAGATATGAAGGTTGTTGGAAATTCAAAAACTATAATGATGTTAAAACTTTTGGGTGTAAACTTACCAGATGACAGATGTATAACTGTTAAAGAAAAAGATGTTTTAGATTTAGGAAAACATAAATTAACTTTTTATATGATGCCTATGGTACACTGGCCAGAATCAATGTCAACTTATGATATGACAGATAAAATTTTATTTTCTAACGATGCTTTTGGAAGTTTTGGAGCATTAGATGGAGCTGTTTTCGATGATGAAGTAAACACTGAGTTTTTTACTGATGAAATGAGAAGATATTATTCAAATATAGTTGGAAAATTTGGAGCTCCAGTAAATGGAATATTAAAAAAATTAGCTGGACTTGAAATTTCTTGTATTTGTCCATCTCATGGTTTGATTTGGAGAAAATATGTCAACGAAGTTATAAAAAGATATCAAAAATGGGCTAATATGGAACCTACAAAAGAAGGTGTTGTTATCGTTTATGGAAGTATGTATGGACATACAGCTGAAATGGCGGAAGTATTAGGAAGAGAATTAGGAAATAGAGGAATAAAAGATGTTATTATTTATGATTCTTCTAAAACAGATCATTCATATATTTTCAGTACAATTTGGAAATATAAGGGTTTAATGCTTGGTTCTGCTGCTCATAATAATGATATTTATCCTAAGATGGAGCCCTTACTACATAAATTAGAAAATTACGGATTAAAAAACAGATATCTAGGAATTTTTGGAAATATGATGTGGAGTGGTGGTGGAGTAAAAAGAATTAAAGAATTTGCCGATACACTGACTGGTTTGGAACAAATTGGAGAACCTATTGAAGTTAGAGGTCATATAACTCCAGAAGAAAGAGAAAAATTAATAGAATTAGCCAATCTTATGGCTGATAAATTAATTGCCGATAGAAATAAAGAATAAAAAATAATTTAAATGGCTCTTTACAAAATTTTGTAAAGAGCCATTATTTATTTTACTAGATAGTTGTGATTTCTTTTTCTTTCTTAGCTAAAAGCTCATCAATTTCTTTAACATATTTATCAGTTAAAGTTTGAACATGAGCTTCTTCTTTTTTCAATTCATCTTCAGATAAAGGAGTTTCTTTATCTTTTTCTAGTTTTTTAAGATGGCTGTTGATATCTTTTCTAATATTTCTTACAGCAACTTTTCCTGCTTCTGCTTCATTTTTTGCAAGTTTTACATATTCTTTTCTTCTGTCAGCAGTTAGTTCTGGCATAACAAGTCTTATAACTCTACCATCATTGTTAGGTGTCATACCAATATTTGAAGCAAGTATTGCTTTTTCAATTTTTGATATTAATGATTTATCCCAAGGATCAATAACTAAAAGTCTTGCTTCAGGAGCTGATACAGTTCCAACTTGATTTAAAGGAACTTCACTACCATAATTTTCAACTTTAACTCCATCAAGCATAGAAATATTTGCTCTTCCTGCTCTGATTGCTGTAAATTTATCTTTAACAGCCTCTATAGTTTTTAACATTTTTTCTTCACATTCTTTAACTAATTTTTCACTAGCTATACTCATAAAAATACTCTCCTTTTAAATTTAGTCTGCTAAAACAGTAGTTCCTATTTGTTCTCCCATAATAACTTTTTTCAAATTTCCTTCAGTCAAAGAATCAAAAACTATTATAGGCAACTTATTTTCTCTACAAAGTGAAATAGCAGTTGCATCCATTACTTTTAAATCTTTTGCTAAAACTTCATTATAGCTTATAGTTGTATATTTTTTTGCATCAGGATATTTTACAGGATCTTTATCGTAAACTCCGTCAACTTTTGTGGCTTTGATTACAACATCAGTATTCATTTCTATAGCTCTTAGTGCTGCTGCTGTATCTGTTGTGAAATATGGATTTCCTGTTCCTGCTCCGAATATAACTACTCTACCTTTTTCAAGATGTCTTTGTGCTTTTCTTTTGATAAAAGGTTCAGCAATTTTTGGCATCTCAATAGCAGTTTGTACTCTTGTAGGAACTCCTAATTTTTCTATAGAATTTTGTAATGCCAAAGAATTTATAACTGTTGCAAGCATACCCATATGATCTCCAGTAACTCTATCTACTCCTTGAGCAGCTCCTGATAAACCTCTGAATATATTTCCTCCACCAATTACTATAGATACTTCAACACCTAAATCTACAATCTCTTTGATTTGTTTTGAATAAGAAGCAATAACTTCAGATGAAATTCCAAATTCTTGCTCTCCCATCAATGCTTCTCCACTTAATTTTAATAAGATCTTCTTATAAAAAGGCTTCTCCATATTTCCTCCTAAATTTTTATATAAAAATAGAGGATGCAAAGTTGCATCCTCATTAATGACTATCCTTTGATTTGAGCAGCAACTTCTGCAGCGAAATCTTCTTCTTTCTTTTCTATTCCATCTCCAACTTTAAATCTTTCAAATCCAAGAACTTTAATATCTCCTGCATATTGAGCAACAGTTTCTTTATTTTCAGCTCTTACATAGATTTGATCAACTAAACAGTTTTCTTCATAGAATTTATTCATTTTTCCAACTAGAATTTTTTCAATTATAGCAGCAGGTTTACCTTCTTCTTCTAATTGTTTTCTAGCAATTTCTTTTTCGTGTTCTAAATCATTTGTAGTAACTTCAGCTTCTGATAAATATTTTGGATCCATAGCTGCAACATGCATTGCAATATTTTTAGCTTTTTCCAAGTTAGCATCTGTAGCTTCCCCAGACATTTCAACTATAACTCCAAGTTTTCCTCCTAAGTGGCTGTAAGTTTGTACAAAACCATCTTTAGCAGTTACAACAGCTAATCTTCTAAGATTCATATTTTCTCCGATTTTAGCTATTAATTCTTGTAATGCTTCAGAAACTTTTTTATCTCCTTCAATTTTAGCTTCGTTTAATTCTTCTAAGCTATGAGCATTTTTTTCTAAAGCTATTTTTACTAATTTTTTACCAAATTCTTTAAATTCAGGGTTCTTAGCAACGAAGTCAGTTTCAGAGTTGAACTCTAATATAACTGCTTTTTTATGATCAGGAGTAGCTTCATCGAATATTAATCCTTCTGCAGCTATTCTTCCTGCTTTTTTAACAGCCTTAGCTATTCCTTTTTCTCTTAGGTAGTCTATTGCCTTTTCTATATCTCCATCATGAGCTTCTAATGCTTTTTTACAATCAAGCATTCCTGCTCCTGTTCTTTCTCTTAGTTCTTTTACTAAAGCAGCTGTTATTGCGGCCATTTTCTTACCTCCTATAGATATTAAAATTTATTATTCAGCAGATCCTTCTTCAACATTTACAGCTTCAGATTCAGGTTCTACATTTTCTTTTCCTTGATTTCCTTCAACGATTGCATTAGCCATAACAGAAGTTATTAATTTTACTGATCTTATTGCATCGTCATTTGCAGGAATTGGGTGAGTTATTAAATCTGGATCTACATTTGTATCGATCATAGCAAATACAGGAATTCCTAATAAATGAGCTTCAGTAACAGATAATTCTTCCATTTTTACGTCAACTACATATATAGCATCCGGAGCTTTTTCCATATCTCTAATTCCAGATAAGTTTTTAGATAATTTAGATAATTCTTTTCTGAATTCTGCAGCTTCTTTTTTAGTGTAATCAGAATCTAAAGTTCCATCTGCTTCCATTCTTTCTAATTCTTTCATTCTTTCAATTCTCTTTTTGATTGTAGAGAAGTTTGTAAGCATTCCACCAAGCCATCTACTATTTACATAGTACATTCCTGATCTTTCAGCTTGTTCTTTAATAGCTTCTTGAGCTTGTTTTTTAGTTCCTACGAATAAAACTTTTCCTCCGTTTTCAGCTATTTTTCTCATTTCTTCATAAGCTTCTTCTATTTTCTTTAAAGATTTGTGTAAATCAATTACATGAATACCATTTCTTTCTGTGAAAATATACTTCTTCATTTTTGGATTCCATCTTTTAGCTTGGTGACCAAAGTGAACTCCAGCTTCTAATAATTGTTTCATTGATACTACTGACATTTTTTTCCTCCTAATAATTTTAAATTTGGTTATACTTCCATCAATCTCAAAACTAAGCAATCTAAAAAAATTAGAGCACCGTGCTTAGAAATAATTGATGTGATTATTTAACGCCAAAGAATTGTAACATATTTTTTAAAACCTGTCAATTACTCTACTGTTTTTGATACTCAAATAGAAACTATGGTTACTATGAGTTTACAATCAAAATTAAATAAATAAATATTAACAAAGTCCCTAGCATTTGTATAAAAATTTCTAATACAAATGCTAGGGACTTAATTTTTTATTCTATTTTAAGAATTAGAATGTGAATTTATAACCAACAGTTAATCTTACAGCACCGTTGTTTGCTTTATAACTATCATCTTCATCTTTTATTTTAGATTGAGTTAAAACATAAGATAAATCAGCAGTTACATTACTGTATTCAAGTCCAACTCCTATTCCTGCATAAAGTCCATTTTTAGCTTTTAATCCTTCATATGTAGCTGTTCCAGTTTCTCCAGTAGTTAGATCTTTTGCTGTTACTGTAAAAGATTTTTTCATTTTATTGAAAGAG
>QWCZ01002188.1_pt1 | contig 13938 bp, 13 predicted proteins | sample 1972651 | NCBI WGS metagenome assembly QWCZ01 (sample SAMN09866695, study PRJNA288562) | Human oral metagenome isolate pre1_saliva, whole genome shotgun sequencing... | isolation source: mouth | host: Homo sapiens | place: USA: California
ATGCAAGCTATTTTAGAAGAGAAAGGGCAAGGGATTGCTGAAAGAGCTGGTGAGGGGTTTGAATTGACTGTATCGCCAGGGCAAAAGCGTGCCAATGCAAAGATTAGTACGACTGATATCAAGAGCATGGCTAGAAATAAAAAACATAATATTTTACTGAAGGCTATGAGAGCAAGATGATCGAATTAGTTATAAAGAAATTTTTGGACGGACAGTTAGATGTTCCGTCTTTTTTTGAGCATAAACCGAATATGCCTGAAAGTTATGTCATTTTAGAAAAGACTGGAAGTGGTGGAAGTGACTACGTTCATTCCGCTACATTCGCTTTTCAAAGTTATGCACCATCACTTCAAAAGGCTGCTGAGTTAAATGAGAAAGTCAAGAAAGTAGTTGAGGATCTCATCACGGTCAACGAAGTCAGCGGTGTCCATCACAATAGTGACTACAACTTTACAGACACGGAAACGAAGCAATATCGCTATCAAGCGGTATATGACATTAATTATTTTTAAAAAGGAGGTGTAGTTGCATTCAAAACACTAGGTTACATTTCAGAAGATGGATTGACCAACGAGAACTCTCCAGAAAGCGAAGAAGTCAAAGCGTGGGGTGGACAAACAGTCTTGTCTTCTCAAACTGAAAAAAAAGACACCTTCAAATACAAATTGATTGAGGGTCTGAACATTGAAGTCTTGAAAGAAGTCTATGGACCAGATAACGTCTCAGGAACGCTTGAAACAGGTATCACTGTAACAGCCAATGGTAAAGAGTTACCAGAACATAGCTTGGTTATTGATACTGTGCTGAAAAACGGCTATGTGAAACGCGTTGTCATCCCTCGTGGTAAGGTTAGCGAAATTGGCGAAATCAGCTATAAAGACGGCGAACCTATCGGCTATGAATTGACTATCACTGCATTACCAGACAACAGTGAGAACACTCACTACGAATATATTCAAGGAGCGTAAAGTAAATGGAAGAAATCTTAAAAGGAAAAACGGAATCAGGGTTTGAGTACAAAATTCCTAAAAAACGATTGAAAAACTTTTATCTCATGCGTGCAGCTTCCAAAATGGAAAAAGGTGATTTTGAAGCAGCTGAAAAAATGCTCAATCTACTTTTTGGACAAGAACAAGCTGAAAAATTCTTAAATCACTTGGAAGAAGGGGAAGATTTCCTTGATTCTGAAGTGCTATTCGCTGATATTAAGAGCATTTTCGAAGCTAATAAAGACCTAAAAAAATCTTAGTCCTTGCTCAGATGATTGCCTTAGACGAGGATGCTCTTGTCTGTGATTTGGCGGAAACCTACCAGATATACGACTATAAACAGCTACCTTTAAATCAGGTGGCTGTTTTTGCGTATGGGTTGCGTGATGATTCGCGAATAAAGCAGATTATGTCTGATCAAATCGTCCCTCTTGAAACGACATTACTTGCAAGTATCGTAGACAGACTTTCACTCTCTTTGTGGTTGCAAACTAAGGATGGGCAAAAGGGTGTTAATCGCCCAACGTCAATTGCTGAATTGCTTACAAAAAATCACAAAGAAGAGAGTGACGAAAGGGATTATCTCGTCTTTGAATCTGGTGAGGACTTTGAAAACTATCGCAAGGCTTTACTTGCGAAAACAGGAGGTGAGGAATAGTGGCGACCGAATTAGGAAAAGCCTATGTACAAATCATTCCATCTGCCAAGGGCATTAGTGGCATGATTCAAAAGGAAATGGGTGGTGAAGTTGCCTCAGCTGGCGTTAGCGCAGGCGAATCCCTCGGATCTAAAATGATGGGCGCTGTTTCAGGAGTTATTGCTGCAGCTGGAATTGGTAAAGCAATCGGAGCATCGATAAACGAAGGGGCAGCACTCCAACAATCACTTGGTGGTATCGAAACCCTATTTAAAGATTCAGCTGATAAGGTCAAAGGTTTTGCAAATGAGGCTTACAAAACAACAGGTCTTTCTGCTAATGCGTATATGGAAAATGTTACAGGTTTCTCAGCCAGTCTGTTGCAATCTCTTGGTGGAGATACAGATAAGGCAGCAGAAACAGCTAACATGGCCATGATTGATATGTCAGATAATGCGAACAAGATGGGGACATCTATGGAAAGCATCCAGCTGGCTTATCAAGGTTTTGCCAAGCAAAACTATACCATGCTTGACAACTTGAAACTCGGTAGAAAAACCATAGCCGAGTATAAACCTAGTGAAAACGGTGAAACCCTAAGAGTAGCTTAGGCAATACCGTGCCAAGCAAGATTTTAGTTGCTTTTTTACTAAATGTTTTATAAAATAAAATTATCAAACACGAGGTAAAAAACATGTGGAAGAAAATCGAAAGAAACAATAACTATTCAATCAATAAAGAAGGAAATGTCAGAAATGACAAAACTGGACTTATTAAACAACCATTCAAAAATAAACGAAATGGTTATCTGATTGTTGACCTTTATAAGAATAATAAATCTGAAAAAGTTCCAATCCATAGATTGATTGCGGAAACGTTTATTCCAAACCCAGAAAATAAATTAACTGTAGATCATATAGATGGAAATAGGCAAAATAATTCTATCGAAAATTTACGGTGGGCAACTTATTCAGAAAACAACTCACGTTTTGAAACAGTAGGCGTAAGGAGTGAAACAATTGTTGTTACAAGGTATGCGGAAGAAAGAAATAAAAGAGGTGGAGGGCATTTAGCTTGGCTAGATGTTATAGACACAATGGAATTTGAAAGCATATCTGAAACTGCAAAATATTTTGATTGTACTATATCTAATATATCTTTAATGTTAGATAAAGGTACTATTGGAAGGCGTGGAAGAACAAGGGGTTATAGATTTTCTTACAAGAAAGGTGGACGCTCTAAAATCTTGAAGGTGTAACGACTATCGAAACAGGAAATGCATCCGAGAGGGTGTTTTTTTAATGGAGTAGAGTAGGTTCAAGCGAGCCGAAGCGCTAGGATGTATTTAATACATAAGAGATAGTCTAATCTCTATGGTGACGTAGAGCAGTCTAAAAAAGACGGCTACAATCTAGCGAATTGTAGCGAATATGTACCGTGTATGGTGGTACAAAACAAGAAATGCAACGGCTCTTGGCGGATGCTGAAAAATTGACCGGTGTTAAGTATGACATAAATAACTTGTCAGATGTTTATAGCGCTATTCACGCCATCCAAGAAAATTTGGACATCACTGGTACAACTGCAAAAGAAGCGTCAACTACATTTACTGGTTCATTTGAATCTATGAAAGCAACTGCTCAAAATGTGCTTGGGAAGTTATCATTGGGTGAAGATATCCAACCTGCTTTACAAGCCTTAATGGAAACGACATCCACATTTCTTTTTGGAAACCTAATTCCGATGATCGGAAATATTCTTAAACAAATTCCTCCCCTTATTTTGGGAGGAATCAAGGGTATTTTCAGCGGAATTTTCGGTGAAGGTCTAGGAAGTATCATGGGTAGTATCGTTATCGCTCTTGGTTCTGCATTTATAGCCTTCAAAGCATTCTCGGCAGTCTCGGGAATGTTATCGGGAATACCTGCTGTCTTGACGACAATTAAAACAGCAGTCACTGGTCTCTTTACCGTAATGAGCGCCAATCCGATTGGAATAGCAATCGCAGCAATCGCTGCATTAACTGCAGGTTTGGTTTATTTCTTCACTCAAACTGAAACAGGTAGACAAATTTGGTCATCTTTTGTAGCTTGGATCAAACAGGCTTGGCAGGGGATTGCTGATTTCTTTGTAAACCTTTGGTCTGGCATCTCTGAAGGTGCTAGCACATTGTGGGATGGAGTTGTTACAGCCTGGAATTTTTACGTTGAGTCATTAAAGGCGATGTGGAATGCTGTTGTAACATTCTTTTCTGACTTGTGGGTAAGGATTCAAGAGGTAGCATCTGTGGCATGGACAGCTATCACAACAGCAGTGATGGCTATTGTTCAACCATTCATAAATGGATTCATGAATATTTGGAACAATATTTCAGATGGTCTTACCCAAATTTGGGAAGGGATTAAGATGATTTTCCAAGGTGCTTGGGAATTCATCAAATCGATTTTCTTGGGTGCTATTCTCATCATCATCGACCTTGTGACAGGAAACTTCAACCAGCTGGGGGCTGATCTTTCTCTAATTTGGGAAGGTATTAAAAATAGTATCTCTATGATTTGGGAAGGTATCAAAACATACTTCTCTGGAGTCGTGGATGTTATCGTAGGGTATGGTATTGCTGTTTTTGAAAACTTTTCCACCACTCTCGGTACAATTTGGGAAACTATCAAAACTGCAACAGAAGTAGCTTGGGAATGGATAAAATCAACTATATCAAATCTGATTACAGGATTGATTCAGGGGGCACAAAATTTATGGAATAACTTTAAGAGTTTTCTATCTAGTTTGTGGGACACTATCAAATCTGTCGCAAGCAGTGCTTGGGAAGGGTTGAAATCAACTGTCTTAGGTCTGATTGATGGACTTGTACAAGGAGCTAAAAATGCTTGGGAAAGCATGAAACAAGGTGTTCGTGATCTTGTAAGTAATGTTACGAGTATCTTTGATGGTATTCGAAACATTGACCTATGGTCAGCAGGTAAGGCTATCCTTGATGGATTCCTAGGCGGTTTGAAGTCTGCTTGGGGAGCAGTAACTGACTTCGTTGGCGGTATTGCTGGCTGGATTCGTGATCACAAAGGTCCGATTGAATACGACCGCAAGCTCTTGATTCCTGCTGGTAATGCGATTATGCAAGGTTTGAATAGCGGGTTGCAAGACCGTTTCAAAGATGTTAAGAAATCGGTCGGTGGAATGGCTGGCGAAATTTCAAACGCATTTTCAAACGATGATTTTGGTTTGAGTGGAACACCGACCATTGCCAAGAATCTTGAAGCAAGTTTGGCCATGCCAAGTGCTCAAATCGAGGCAAAAGACAGTCAAACCGTGTCTGAGATAGCGATTCTGAGAGCAAGTATGGAGAAGATCCTTACTGCTATTCTTGAAAAGCCGTCAGATACCTACCTGGACGCTGATAAAATTTCAATGAGCGTCTATCAACGCCAAGGTGCGATTTATGCTCGGGAGGGAATTTAATGGAATACATGATTATCAATGGTTTCAATACTTCAACCATTCCTAACTGTGTTGTGACTGATTTTGGCGAGGTAGAGGTTGCTAAACCTAAAGTCTCGGAAACAGCTACCCTGTTTGGGGTTAACGGGAATTACCGTGTCTTGGACGGTGCTTATGAGAGTTATGAACGAACATTTACATTTTACCTTCCAAGGACGGTAGACCCGTCTAAAATCGTTGAGAGATTCCAACCAAATGACAACACGCTAGAGTTTAGCTACCAACTAGGCTCTTTATTTTATGCTGATTTTGTAAGCGCAAAATACAAACCTCAAGGTATGCACGGCTGGAAATTAGAAATCAAGTTGAGTATGCAACCGTTCCGTTATCAGAAATCTGTTGAACCTCTGATTTTTACTGCAAGTGGAAATATCAACAATCCAGGCTCTGTCTATAGTGAGCCTGTGATTGAGATTGAAGGGGAAGGAGATATTTCTTTGACTATCGGACGGACAACCATGCACTTGACGATTAGACGAAAAGTGACTATTGATTGTAGGCATAAGAAACAGAATATCTACAATGCAGATGGAGCGGTTCAAAACACTTTACGAAAACGTGGAGGCTTCTTTGAGTTGGCAGTTGGTAATAACGGTCTGGTCTTTACTGGCGCGGTTCGTAAAGTCACAGTTCGGCCAAATTGGAGGTATATCCTATGATTTATCTTACAGAAGGCAACACGCCTTTAAATGAGGCTTACAAGAAAGAGGAAACCTTTCTGACAGCCGATGATCTGCATGGTGAGCAGGATTTTTATATTTTTGAGGTTGAAAAACAACAAGGATATATTCAAGTCTATGCTAATCAGGTTATCAGTCTGTTAAATAACTACATCGTCAGCTCTATCGATGTTGACCGTGTCAGTGGGACGAGGGTATTGAGTGCTTTTGCTGGTAGTATTACCAGAGCCAATCCCTTTTCTTTCTTCTCAGATATTGACGATAGGCATACGCTCAACCTCAAGGATAAGAATGCTATGGAGGTCTTGGCAAAAGACAAGCACTCTATCCTTGGTCAATGGGGCGGAGATATGGTGCGAAATGGCTATAACTTACGTTTACTGAAGAATGGCGGTTCTGAAAATGAATCGCTTTTTATGTACAAGAAAAATCTGTCCAGCTACCAGCATAAGACCTCTACCAAATCGCTGAAAACTCGGATAACCTTTAAAACGACTGTTAAGGGTGAAGGAGAAAAGGCGCCTGATGTTGACTATGTGGTAGTGATTGATAGCCCCTTGCTCGGAAAATACAGCCAAATCTATGAAGCTGTTGTTGAGGTCAATGACCAGAACGTCAAAGACCAAGCCAGTTTGATTGAATACGGTAAGCAGTATTTTCGGACAAGTATGTGCGACATGCTGGAAGATAACCTTGAAATTTCAGTTGTCGGCCAGAGTGATGTTGTAGTTCGGATGTTCGATGTGGTCAGCATCTACCATGAATGGTACGGTCTTGATGTTCGTAAGAAAATCACGAAATATACCTATTCGCCAATGGCAAAACGCCTGAAATCAATTGGTTTTGGGACATTCCAGTCTAGTCTGGCTAATGCGATTGGTGGAATTGTAAATGATGCCGTTTTAAACGAAAGCCGAAATCTGCATCAGATTTTTGATGAACGTTTAAAAAAGGAAATCGCTAACGCTGACCGTGCCTTTGATGATGAGTTCAAAAAGCGTAAAAAAGAGATAGGTGACGGTATTGAACTTGCTAAAGCTAGAGCTGAAGAAGTCAAGCAAGAACTGTCTGACACTATCAATCAGCGCTTCGATAGCTTTGACAATGGGCCATTGAAAGAAGCTAAGCGCAAGGCTGAAGAAGCCTTGAGAAACGCCGGCACAAGCAGCTTACTAGCTCAGGAAGCGAAGCGGATTGGGTTGGATTCAATTGCCAAACTCGAAGCCTTTAAGTCACAGACTACGAGCGCTCAGACGGCTCTGTTAGGTGACTTGGATGCTCTGAAACGGACTATCGCGAACGATATTCGACCGAAACAGGCGCAGGCTGAAGCTGAGATTGCCAAGCAAGTTGAAGCACTGATCCAGACAAAAAATGAACTGTCTGGTATAAAGTCAGCGCAAGCGACGTATGAAGAAACGACGACTCGCAGACTGTCAGAGCTGACCAACTTGGCCAATGGTAAAGCCAGCAAGTCAGAGCTCACGCAGACAGCCGAGGAGTTGGCCAGTAAGATAGCGAGTGTGAGGGTCGGAGGTCGGAATTATATCAGAAATGGTCAATTTAAGAACGGTTCGAAAAATTGGCTTGAATATCAATCTGTTGATTTTGGTTTGAATTTCAACTATCAACACTCTCAAAATCCTAATAATCGAAATCGGCCAGGAGCTCATTTCTTCCACGGCTCGCAGAATATCGCTAATTTCTTTGGTCTACAACAGACTTTTGCATTTGATGGTGTTCGAGGTGAGAAAGTGAGTGTATCTCTTCTTGTTTCGAAAGATGGTGGTGATAGCAATAGCGGTTTGAGAGTCGCTTTACACTACATCAAAAACAAAAACATTATTGGGCAAGAGTGGCAAAATATACTAAGCCCACAAATAACATCGAAGTATAAGCGTTTCACATTTACGTTTACTTTATCGGACGATGTCGAGAATCTGAACTTGATGCTGTTTGGGGAAAAAGATAAGACTATCAATCTCTATGTGACAGATGTTCAACTCGAAAGAGGTTCTGTCGCGACGGACTATAAAGAAGCTCCCGAAGACACAGACGGTCAAATCTCAGCCGTCGAATCAACCTTTAAGCAACGGGCCGATTCACTTGATGCTGGTGTGAGAAGTCTGACTGAAGATCTCAGAACCAAGGCGGATATCAGTGCACTCAACGTTACTGCTGAGAATATCAGACAGTCTGTGAAGAGTCTTGAGACAGACACGCAGAACAAGCTGAATCAGAAATTGAGTCAGGCCGAATTTGAGGTGCGGGCCGGTTCTATTCGTCAGGAAATCCTGAACGCAACCAAGGACAAGGCAGATAAGACTTTGGTCACAGCTGAAGCTGGGAAATTGCGTGAAGAATTTTCAAAAATGAAGGTCGGTAGTCGCAACTATGCTGAAGACTACGACTTTTCAAGAGGGCTTTGGTACTATACTCAAGGAGATAACAGTCCACAAGATTGGACTATCTCAAACGGCGAATACAACGTCAAAGGTACGACTAACACTTGGAAGCAGATGCAAATCTATTCAAAAGAAGGCAGTAGAGCTTCAGGTAAAAGTTCGACAGCTCTTCTCGATTTAGAAATTGGCGAAACCTACACACTTTCGTTTCAAGGGATTTGCTATTCTGGTTCTCCAAGCGTTTGGGTCTCTTTAAGAGCTAATCGAACAGCTTCCGGTTATGCTGAAATTATGTATGGCAATTTCAACCTCACGTCTAGCTGGCAGACTTATCAAGTCACTATACCAGCATTGACCAAGCCTGATAAATTTGATTTATGGCGAATCATTCTCGGTTATAACGAGATTGGTCATGTAGCCTTTCGTAAAGTAGAATTAACCAGAAGTTCTACTCGTATAGATGCGGGTCCTGCCCCCGAAGATGGCAAGACTGACCTTGTCGTTGCCAAGTCTGAATTCCAGAGAACTGCTGAAGGTCTCTCTGCTAAGCTGGCAGCGGTTGAGCGTTACGTTAATCAAGACGGTCAGCGACAGGAAGCATTGCAGCGTTACACTCGTGAGGAAAGCGCAAAACAAGCGACAGCTGTTCGTGAGCTGGTAACGAAGGACTATGTAGGCAAAGCGACTTATCAGGAAACTGTAAGAGCTATTGAGAACAAATTCGAATCTATCACGAATCCACAAAATGGTTCGATTGCCACTCAGATTGCTAACTACAAAAAATCAGTAGATGGCAGATTCGCAGATATCACTTCATTGATTGCTGGTAAGGCTAATCAGACGGACTTTCAGCGTGTTAAGGAAACCAGTCAGCTTTACGAGCGGATTTTGGGCAATACTGAAAATGGAATTGCTGACAAAGTAGCTCGTATGGCTATGACCAATCAGCTGTTCCAGGTTGAGGTTGCGAAGGCTGCAAAAGGTGGCCGAAATTATATCAGAAATGGTCAATTTAAGAACGGTTCAAAAAACTGGCTTGAATACCAATCTGTTAATTTTGGTTTGAATTTCAATTACCAGCATTCTTTAGGTAATCGAAATCGTCCAGGAGTTCATTTCTTCCACGACTCGCAGAATATCGCTAATTTCTTTGGTCTACAACAGACTTTTTCATTTGATGGTGTTCGAGGTGAGAAAGTGAGTGTATCTCTTCTTGTTTCGAAAGATGGCGGTGATAGCAACAGTGGCTTGAGAGTCGCTTTACACTACATCAAAAACAAAAACATTATTGGGCAAGAGTGGCAAAATATACCAAGCCCGCAAATAACTTCGAAGTACAAGCGTTTTACATTTACATTTACTTTGTCAGACGATGTCGAGAATCTGAACTTGATGCTGTTTGGGGAAAAAGAGAAGACTATCAATCTCTATGTGACAGATGTTCAACTCGAAAGAGGTTCTGTCGCGACGGACTATAAAGAAGCTCCCGAAGACACAGACGAAGCGATTCGCTCGGTTCAAAGTCAGTTAGCTGGCTCATGGGCAGTTCAGAACATCAACAGTGCAGGTTCAATCGTTTCTCAAATCAATGCGACGAACAATCAAATTTTGGTTGAAGCTGAAAAGATTCGATTCAAAGGTAAGACCTTAGCCGATCAACTGACGGCTATTGACGGTTATTTCAAACGATTATTCGTCGGTGAAGGGAACTTTGCGACATTAAACACAGAGGTTTTTAAGTCCGATTCAATTACAGCAGATAAGTTAGTCATGGATATGGCCATGGCAAGACGTTTTGTTTCAAGCGATATATTCACGAACACGCTTGCTTCTAAAACTGCGTTTATAAACCAACTTCAATCGGTCATTGTATCATCTACTCTTCTTGAGGGTTACAAAGGCTGGATTGGTGGCTTCCAGATCGGTACGCATGATTCAGGTTCTGGTCGTTGGCTAACTGGTCGCAATCACTTCTCGGTTGGAATGGGCGATGGTGAGGGCGGTAGTGGACAAACAGCTCTTTGGGTTAACTGGGGAGGCAATTGGAGCGCACCTGGATACTATGCATGGTATGTCAAAAATAATGGTAAGATGTATTGTTATAACACGGCTGAATTTTGGAACACACCGATTGTTAAGGGGGATCTAAAAGTAACTGGTAACATTATTTATGATGGTGGCGCTTGGATTTATTCCAATGAATACGTGAAAATTGGACGAAGCAGTACATATTATTTTTATCTGGAAAAAGCCAATCGTGTCAGAGATTATTTCCTAGTTTCGAACGATACTTCTGACCGCAGACTGAAATCAAACATTCAAGAGAGTAGTGTTTCAGGGATTGATATTATTAATCGTTTGAAAACGTATAGTTACCGAAAAGAATTTAATAATGAGGTAGAGGATATCTCATGCGGTATCATGGCTCAAGATGTGCAGAAGTACGCTCCAGACGCTTTTCGCGAGGCTCCAGATGGAGTTTACACATATAACACATTCGCACTGGTGCCTTACTTAATCAAGGCCATTCAAGAATTAAATCAAAAAATAGAAAAAATGGAGAAAACAATAGCATGAACAACAACATGGACGCAGTAGTAAATCAGTTAACACTTGATTCGCTGACTAAAAAACTAGCAGTCAGTGAGCAAGAATCGGCTAAGAACGAGGCTCTTTATTTGTATGCAGCAAGCGAATTGCACACGATGAAAGAGGTCCTAGAATATGACCCAGCTCTAAAAGAGTTATTTGAAGAAGTGAAAGGAAAAATGACAAATGGCAATTAATAATTATGAACTAGCAAGCAAACCTTATACTCGAGGATTTGGAGATAATATCAAGACAGTAGTTGAAATTCGTTTATCAGAAGGCAATCGTTACAGTACGAACATGCGTGAGCTCGTAGGAGACCGCACAAATGAATCAGAAGATGTTTTGATTCAAGATGTACTGGATATTCTAAAAGCCGAGCTAGATCCGGGCAGTGCCATCGTTAAAGCACAGGCTCAGCTTGAACAGGCTAATCAGAAGATTGCGCAAAACGAGAGTGAACAGAACAAGCTTGTAGCTCTTATTAAGCAGACTGAAGAGAATTCGAAGGTGAATCAGAAGGTCATTCATGTTCTTGTGTTGAACTCTGTCATGAGCAAGAATATTGGTTATGGAACGACCTACAAAGAGCTAGTTGAGTTGATTCCACTAGCTGAAGTTGGTAAGACTTACTTACCACATGACTTGATTACCATTGAAGACCCTGAACACGTTGAAGTGAATGGAGAAGGGAAACGCATCTTGGTTCAACTTAACAAGGAATTTACCTATAATGGTGAGCCTGTCAGCGCATTTGTGACAAATGGCACCTTGGAACAAAATGGAACGGGTGTCGCTTGGAAATTTGAAGGGAAGGAATAGAGGTGACTATGGACATCTTACAATCAACAGAGCATTTCTTCATGAATGTGCTACCAGTTGCCACGCCAATTGTCGTGGCTTGGTTGGGCTATAAAATGCCGAAGAAGACCAAGGAGCAGACAGACTAAATCATTTCAGAATTGAATGATGTCAAGAAACAAATCAAAGATGTCCAGATTACTGCTGACGAGAACAACGCCAAAATTGACGAAGTACAAGCAAAGCTAAAACTACACGACGATGCGCACCTTGTCACGATGAGGATGCGCCTCGATCGTGACATTCGTAGAGCTATCCGTCGTGGGTTTACTACCAAGGATGAGTTCTATGTAGTGGAAAACATGCACAATAGCTATAAGGCTCTTGGTGGTAATGGCTACATAGACCACTTGTACAACAATTTTGAATCGTTGCAGATTAGAGACGACATCTTAGTCGAAGACGAGAAAGGAAAAACATATGACACAATTTAATGAATTTATCATCGCTTTTGCGACAGGCTTTTTAGCAGTAGCCATAGGCAGTATCGTAAAAGCAGTGAAAGACTACCTTTTGCGAAAAGGTGGAGAAAAAGCGGTAAAAATCGCTGAAATCCTAGCTAAAAATGCAGTTCATGCCGTGGAACAGGTGGCGGCTGAAACGGGCTACAAAGGTGATGAAAAACTGGAGCAAGCTCGTGCTAAAATCCGTGCAGAACTGACAAAATACAACATCAGCATGACTGACAAGGACCTAGACACCTTTGTAGAGTCAGCCGTGAAGCAGATGAATGACGCTTGGAAAGGGGACGATGCGAATGTCTAAGAAGCAAGATATGATTAACGACCTCATTGCTCATGCGGATGCAGGAACTGGGGTTGACTATGATAAAATGTACGGATATCAATGTGCTGATGTGACGTGCTACGGAATCTACGAGTATTTCGGTACTCGTTTATGGGGGAACGCTATCGACTTACTACGGTCCGCAGAATCAGCAGGCTTGCAAGTCGTCTATGGCGCTCAATATCCAAAAGCTGGCTGGTTCTTCGTTAAGAACTTCGTGGCAGGCGACGGCGTCAATTACGGGCATACAGGTCTTGTCTATGAAGACTCTGACGGTTCTACAATCAAGACGATTGAGCAGAATATTGATGGCAACTGGGACTATCTCGAAGTTGGTGGGCCTTGTCGCTACAACGAGCGCTCTGTTGATTCGATTGTGGGATATATCGTGCCACCTGAAGAGGATGAATCAGGCTGGAAACATGATGAGACTGGCTGGTGGTGGCGTCGTAAAGACGGCTCCTATCCAACTGCTAAATTTGAAGCAGTTGATGGAAATTGGTTCTATTTCAATGACAATGGCTATATGTATGAGAGTCAATGGCTACTTCATACAGATGGTAAGTGGTACTGGTTTGACAAAGATGGCTACATGGCCAATAGCGGCTGGAAAAAAATCAATGGCAAATGGTACTACTTCAATGCAGACGGTGCTATGCAGACTGGATGGGTTAAATACTACGAGAAGTGGTATTACCTCAACTCAGAGAATGGCGACATGGTATCGAATACTTTCGTGCCATATAATGGCGGATACTACCTCATGCTTGAAGATGGCCGATTAGCTGATAAAGAAAGCTTTAAAATTGAGCCAGACGGCTTAATTACTACTAAATAATTCCAAAAAATAAAATGAAAGGAAAACTTTTCTAAAATGTTTATCTACCGCAGGCTCAGGCTTGCGGTTTTTTTGTTTGTCTGAATCAAGAAAACATCTAACCAACCGACATTAATGTCGGTAGCAAAATAAATGATTTGCCTGAAAAATTGACTTGTTGACATCAACAAATAGCTTTATAAAGCGCTTGGTTGCCAATTTTGTTGACGTTAACAAAATTAGAGTTTGTATTTCTATTTTAAAAAAACACGCATTTGGAACGATTAGAAACAGAAATTACAATCCTATTGTTCAAAAAGGCGTTTACATGAAGAATAGGGAGGGTGGAATCCAGGGTATTATTGTCAAAAACGGTATTTTTAAAACTTAGGATTTCATCAAACCATAAGTGCCTCTGTATGTTATAATTTAAGTAGATTTTAATACAGAATTGATTCGTGATTTTAGGCATTTTTTTAGATGGATACACAAAAGGATACAATAAAATGCTCAACCTCTGTTATAATAATATTTTTAAGACTCCCACCGGCTCCATTATTCTTTTGCATTCTTTTGCATTCCTTGGTAAAACGTTGTTAAATCAACGTTTTTTATTTTTGTCTTTGGTATTCCTTGGTATTCTTTTGCGAAAAAGGGAGTC